>JRYK01000543.1_pt1 | contig 45085 bp, 45 predicted proteins | sample 235381 | NCBI WGS metagenome assembly JRYK01 (sample SAMN03074220, study PRJNA261476) | activated sludge metagenome | biome: Wastewater Treatment Plant; feature: Wastewater; material: Activated sludge; isolation source: activated biomass of a wastewaster treatment plant treating hydrocarbon... ... | reverse complement strand
CGGCCGGCCCGCGCCAGCGCCCGCGCGTAATCCAGCCGCGACACGCCGGAATTCGGATCCTGATCGAGCAGCCGCTTCAACGCCTCGATTTGCGCCGAGGAATTGCCGAGCGCTTCCGCGCATTGGGCGGACAGGATCGACACCTGGCGATTGAGCGATGGGAGCCGTTGCGCGACGGGGCGAAGACTGTCGAGAATCGCCAGCGCCTCGGCATGCCGGCCGCGACGCATCGCCAGGCGCGCTTCGATATACCGAATCCGCGGTTGAACCTTGTCCGGCGGGGCAGCGGCATTGCGCAAGTCCTGCAGTGCCGACTCGAGCGGCGCGATCTGGCCGTCCTGAGCGAGAATATCGGCCAGGAGCGTGAGCACGTCGACGTCGCCGGCATTGGCCGACTGGGCCGCGCGGAGCGTCTGCACGGCTCGATCCGCCCGGCCGTCGTGCAGCAGTTGCCACGCCAGCGAGCAGGCGAATCGCGTGTCGGTCGGATGCGCCCGGCAGCCGCGATCGAGCAGTTCGTGGGATCGCTTGAGATCGCCCATGGCTGAGGCGATGTCGGCGGCCGTGAACAGAAGCGTCGCATGGTCGGGCTGACGGCGGAGGCCCTCGTTGACCTGGTTCGCGGCCTCGTCGAGCCGCTGATGCCGGCGGTAAAATGCCGCGAGTGCCGCGCGGGCCTCCGCGCTGTCTGGATTGGCCGCGACCGCCTGGGAGTAGGTCTCACCGGCCTGTTCGACGTTCTTCTGCTGATTCGACTGCAAGCCCGCCAGCGCCAGGTAAGCCGAGACGTGCTGCGGATTCGCCTGGATGGCGCGGCGATAGCAAGCGGCTGCGGCGTCGTGTTTGCCCGCGGCCTGCTGGCACCAGCCGGCCTGCGTCAGCAGTTCGGCGTCGTTCGGGAACTCGGGCAGCAAGCGTTCGATGTGGTCGAGCGCTTCTCCGTAGCGGCCGATCTTGATGTAGGTATCAGCCGCCTTGCGGCGCACGGCGGCGTCGCGATCGTTGATGCGCAGCGCCTTTTCATAAAGACCAGCCACGCCACCGAGCTGCTTTCGGCTGGTGGCGCGTTCGCGCAGCCACTCCGCCAGTTCGATCATGGCGGCGGCGTCCTGCGGCCGGAGCGAGAGGTATTGCCCGGCCAGCCGAATCGCCTGTTCGGCCTGGCCCTCGTCGCGGCATTGCCGCGCCTGCTCCAGGAGCGCCGCCGCCACGCGTCCCGACTGATATTCGTGCAGCAACCAGCCCGCGATTCCCACTGCCAGCAGAACGGCGACCAGGCCGGCGGCGAACTTCCAGTTGATCCGACGCATCGGGAGACTCGTCCAGGGGCGGGCGACAGGGTGCAAAAAAGGATGAACGATGAAGGATGAAGGATGAATCCAACGAATCGCTGGAATCAACCGTCATCCTTCATCGAGGTCCTGGTTGTCACTGGCGTCGGCGGAGTTTCCAGCCGACGATCGGCAGCGTCATGCCAACGAGCGCCAGCGTCGCCGGCTCCGGCGTCTCTTCCGACGCGGCCGCGACCGGCACGACGGTGGTCGTCACCGTGTGCTCGCTGAGATCGTTGTCCTGCCGGTGCGTCGCCGACGTGAAATCGGACATCGCGGAAAAGCTGTACGGCGACAACAGCGAGAAGTTGCCCAGACCGGCGGAACCGATGATCGTCTCGGCGCCCGTGTACGTCAAGGTGTAATTCGGAATGTTCGGATTGTCGTTCGGATTCGTCTGGCTCGGCGTGATGCCGATGTTCTGCTCGGTCATCGCCCACTGCGCGGACGGCGAGAGGAACTGATTCGGCACGGCGCCCGCGAAATCGTAGATCGTGAAATAGTCGCCGGGCCGAACGTACACGTCCGACGTCACAACGACGTTGTAGGTCCAGCGGAAATAACCGCCTTCCGGGGTGATGGTCACTTTGTTTGGGATGAGGCCGGCCTGAGCCGTCGTGGCTGTCACGACGAATCCGCCGATGGTCCCCATCAGGGCGAGTAGTAACCGGGTCCGCAGCATCGGTCTTCTCTCCTCCATGAGAAACGGTTCCCTGTGCGGCCGCGGGCGATTGCCACGACCACGGCTGGACTTCACGGGGCCGCCGTTCGCAGACGGGGGCGGGGCGTCGATCGGACGTGCGGCCGGCGCAAGCAGCGCCGCCGGATCGGTCCGACTCGGGCGGCATCCTAAAACGATCCGCCGCGACGGTCAACCGCAACCCGGAATTCCATCACCGCGGAGACACGAAGCGCGAGGAGAAAAGTCGTGCAGGGAATGGGGTTGCTCCGTGTGCTCCGGGCCTCCGTGGTGTGGATTGGGAAATGGTTCGCCTCGGAGACACGGAGAACTCGGAGAAGAGCGGTGGCGACCTTGTTTTGGCTCCGTGTGCTCCGCGCCTCCGTGGTGAAGCGCTGGAGTTGGTTCATCTTGCAGGAGTTGCGGGGATTCGCTACCTCCCGCGGACTATGGTTCTCCGGTCGATTTCCCCGTTGCGTCTGCCGATGGATTGTGTGGCATGGAACCCAAGTCGCGGGTTCGCCGAACCCCGGGCGACAATCGAGATCCGATCCGCCGTCGAAAATCAAAAATCGAAAACCACAAATCAAATGATCGGCGCCCGGCTGTTCGCGGTCGTGTTCCTGGCCGCAATCGCCGTTGTCACGATCGGCACGGCGGCGCGCCTGATCACCTCGATGCCGAGCCGCCCCGCTTTCGTCTCCTGGCGCCACCTCCCCGCTCAGTTCGAATCGATGGTCAATGAGCACCTCCTCGGACGTGCATTGGCCATGAGCACGAACGCTCGGCTGCGAGTTGAAGCGCTTGGCATTTCCACGACGCCGCAGGTCTGGATCGGAGCCGACGGCTGGCTGTTTTACAATCACGGAGCAACGCTCGGCCCGAGCTACAGTTCTCCCGCGGGAATCGCGCTCACGATCGACCACTGGGACCGGCTGATGCGCTGGCGGCGCGACTGGTGCCGGAGCCGCGGCCTGCCGCTCGGCGTCGTGCTCGTGCCTGACAAGCAGACGGTCTATCCGGAGCGGCTGCCCGCGTCGGCTCGCCGCCGAAGCGATTCCAGCGTCCTCGATCGCGTGCTGGGACGCTGGTCGGCCGAATCCGCGATTCGATTCGCCGACCTGCGCGCCGAGTTCCAATCGGCCAAGAGCGGGGAGCCGCTGTTCTGGCGATCCGATTCGCATTGGACGCCCTTTGGCTGCTGGCTGGGTTGCGAGCGGACCGTAGCGTTGCTCGATGAATTGACGAGCTCGAACGTGCCGCCGAGTCCCGCGCTCGTCGCCGAGAGGTTGCCGTTTCATCCCGGCGACCTTTGGCGAATGCTCGGGCTCTCGGAGCCGGCGCCCGCCGAGACATGCCTGCGCCTGGGGGTTCGTGAGCCGCGAGCCGTGCGCACGAACGAAATTGTGCCGCTCAGCGAGAGCGACCGGCTGAGCCATCTGCGCCCGGCGGTATGGGAGCGGCCGGATTCGCTCGGACCGCGGGTCGTGCTGCTCTGCGATTCCTTTGCCGACGAGCGGTTTCAGGAACTTCTGGCCGAACGGTGCCGGCGGTTGGTCGTCGTCCCGACGTATGAGTTTCCACAATCGCTCATCGAGCGCGAGCGGCCGGACGCCGTCGTCATCGAAATGGTCGAGCGGGCGCTGATCTGCAACCGTCCGCGAGTCGCCCGCCCGTGAGCCGGCCTGATCACCAAACGTCAGATCCGCTCGACGATGTTCACCACGGAGTCACGGAGAGCACGGAGGAGGGGTGCGGGGATGGAGTTGCTCCGGGGGCTCAGGGCCTGCGTGGCGAGTTCGCCTTGCAGGAACCGCCGGTTTTCGCTAATTCCCGCAGACTCCGCCCAGGGAGGGCGCGCCCATGGTGTTCAGTTCGGCCTTCTTCCTGTTCGCTTTTCTTCCCCTCGCATTGGTGCTCTATCGCCTGGCGCCCGTGGCATGGCGGAACACCGTGCTGATGCTGGTGAGCCTGGCATTTTACACGTGGGGAGAGCGGGAATACGCCTGGGTGCTGCTGGCGTCGATCGCGGGCAACTACCTGGCGGCATTGTGGATCGGCCGGGCGCCGTCGCCGGTAATCGGGCGCCGTCGCGCCGCCGTCGCCGTCGCCGCCAATCTGCTGCTGCTCTTCGCCTTCAAATACGCCAACTTCGTCTCGGATAACCTGAACATTGTCCTGCGCCGGCTCGGCGTCGAAACGATCCATCTCGAGCCGATGCACCTGCCGATCGGCATTTCGTTTTTCACTTTCCAGGCGATTGCCTACGTCGTGGACGTGGCGACGCGGGCGGTGCCGGTCGAGCGCAGCCCGATTCGGTACGCCTTGTACGCCGCGCTGTTCCCGCATCTCGTGGCCGGGCCAATCGTCCGTTACCGCGATATCGCCGATCAACTCGCCAGCCGCACGTCCGGACTGGATCAGTTCGCCTCGGGCGTGCGCCGATTCGTGGTCGGCCTGGCGAAGAAGGTGCTCTTGGCGAACACACTGGCGACCACCGCCGACGCCGCCTTTGGCCGTCCGGATATTGAGCTTTCCGCCGGCGCCGCCTGGCTCGGACTCATCTGCTACAGCATGCAGATTTACTTCGACTTCTCGGGTTACTCGGACATGGCGATTGGCCTCGGTCGAATGTTCGGCTTCGAGTTCCTCGAAAACTTCCGGCATCCATATACGGCCAAGAGCGTGACGGACTTCTGGCGCCGCTGGCACATTTCGCTGTCGAGTTGGTTGCGAGACTACGTGTACATTCCGCTGGGCGGCAACCGAGCGTCGCCGCGGCGCGTGTTGATCAACCTGATGGTCGTGTTCGTGCTGTGCGGATTGTGGCACGGAGCAGCCTGGACGTTTCTTCTGTGGGGCCTGTGGCATGGCGCTTTCTTGATTGTCGAGCGCGTCGGACTCGCGGACCGATTGGCGAACTGGCCCACGCTGGTGCAGCGCGTCTACACCCTGCTCGCCGTCGCTGGCGGCTGGGTGCTCTTCCGGGCCGACACGGTCGGCGATGCTCGACGGTACTTCCGAGCGCTGTTCGGGCTGCGGTCCGGGTTGGAGCTGCAAGACCTGCTGACCGTGGACATTGCGGTGGCTCTGATCGTTGGCGTGGCTGCGAGCTTCCCGCTCCTGACCGTCGTCCGGCGCAAGCTGGCCGAGGTCCGCTGGCACCCCGAGGCCGTGTCCGCTGGCGCCGAGCTGGCGTTTTGCAGCGCGATGCTGGGGTTGTCGGTCTGGTTGCTGGCGGCCGGCAGCTATCAACCGTTTCTGTACTTTCGCTTTTGAGGGCGGCTCCGATGCCTCTTCGCCGATGGACTGATCGGGTCCTCGTGACCGGATTTCTGCTGGCGCTGGCCGGCTACTCCGCGATCAGTTGGGCCAACGTCGCCGGAGACAAGTCCCGCCTGGTGAAGCTCACGATCCCTTCCGGCCCGAAAGAAAAAGTCTGGAGCGCGTTGCCGCCGAAGTTCGAGTCGCTGTTCACAAACCACCTGCCGGCGCGCGACACGCTGGCGGCGCTGTATGCGGCGCTGAAGGTGACCTGGTGCGGCGTGTCGCCAAGCCCCCGCGTCTGGATCGGCTCGAACGGCTGGCTGTTTTACAATCACAACTGCGACGATTTCTTCATGCCGGCCAACGATCCGCAATTCCCGCTCTACCTTGAGTTCTGGGCGCACGAGTTCACGGCCCGGCACCTGCTGCTCAAGGCGTGGGGCATCAAGTACCTGCTGGTGATCGCGCCAAACAAGCAGACGATCTATCCCGAACTGCTGCCGCCGGCCGCGCGGCGCTCCGGCCCCGACTCCATCGCGCGATTCCTGAAATGCCGGCGGCTGGCGGACGACATCTGTTTCGTCGATCTCCGCGGCCCGTTGCTCGAAGCCAAAAAAGACGTCCCGCTCTACCTGGCCACCGACACGCACTGGAACCCGACCGGAGCGCACGTCGGCTACACGGAGATCGCCCGGGCGCTCGCCGCCTGGTTCCCCGGCATGACGCCGAAACCTCGGCACGAGTTCTGCGTCGTGCCGGGCCGGATCGAGCACGGCGACCTGGCGCGAATGGTCGGCCTGGATGGCCGGCTGCCGGAGGCCGTCGATTATCTGCACCACGGCTCGATGCCGCGACAAAGCGACGAGCCGGTGCCGCTCGATAACCCGCCCCTGGAACACGTTCGCACCTTCGTCTTCGACCAGGACGGTACGAGCCTGCCGCGAGCCGTCATGCTCTGCGATTCATTCGGCGAACACCTGACGACGATGCTCGCGCCGCACTTCTCGCGCTTCGTGTCGGTCGGCACATACTCGTTTGAATTGAACCTGATTCGTCGGGAAAAGCCGGACGTGGTCATCCAGGTCATGGTCGAGCGCGAGTTCGAACTGAAACTGACGCGGCAGCAATTGCTCGATCACCAACTGATCGCCCCGTGAAGGGCCTTCGTCCGATCATGACCCGGCGGGCGGGGATGGCAGCATACCGCTGCGGCGCGCATAGGGGAACAGGCCGCCGGCTTCGATGATCGGCCCGACTTCGCCGAGCGGCTTGAGCGACCAGGTTTCCTTCGTCGTGCGGTTGGTCAGAGTTCCGCCGGCCACGTCGATCACCAACTCGTCGCCGGTGCAAATGCGCTCGCAGAGGCGATCGGGCGTTTCAAACGGCACCAGGTAGCCGCCGTTGACCGCATTGCGGAAGAAGATGCGGGCATAGAACTCGGCGACGACGGCCTGAATTCCGGCCGCGGCCAGCGCGATCGGCGCGTGCTCGCGCGACGACCCGCAGCCGAAATTCTTCCCCGCCACGATGATCGTATACGGCGCGATGAACTCGTCCTCCGGGCCATGAAACGGCACGTGGCCCTTCGGCAGCCCCGCCTGGGCGATCGGAACCCCGGCCAGCGCGTACTTGCCGAACATCCGGTATTCCTCCGGAATCGCCGGGTTGTACGTCAGATACTGGGCGGGAATGATTTGATCGGTGTCGATGTTGTCGCCGAGAACGTACGCCCGGCCGGTGATGGAGGATTTCATGGTGTTAGCTTAGTGCGCGGTGGAGGATGCCGTCGACGACCGCAACCGGTGCATGATCGGAGGTTCAGCGACTCCGAGCGCGCCGGTTTGAATTCTCACTAGCGGGCAGCTGCCCCGGATTGTTGCTGGCGCGACATCGGTATTTCCTGAGGAGCGCAGTTCCTCATTGACGCTCCCTTCGGGCGGGTCCCATAATACCGGCGCGGGCTGCGGCGACTCGCTCGGCGTCATCTCAGCAGGACCGTGATGACCAATAACCATCGGCTCAAGGTATTCAGCGGCCGAGCCAATCTGCCGTTGGCCGAGAGCATCGCTCATTGTCTCGGCGATTCGCTGGGCAAAATCTCAATCGGCAACTTTCCCGACGGCGAAACCTCGGTCAAGATCGACGAGGACGTCCGCGGCCGGGACATCTTTCTCGTCCAGCCCACGTGTCCGCCGGTCGATCAGAACCTGATGGAACTGTTGATCATGATCGACAGTTTCAAGCGAGCGAGCGCCGCTCGGGTCACGGCCGTGCTGCCCTACTTCGGGTATGCCCGGCAGGATCGCAAGGACACCGGGCGGGTCCCGATCACCGCGAAACTCGTCGCCAATCTGATCACGCGCGCCGGAGCCGACCGCGTGATCGCCCTCGATCTGCACGCGGCCCAGATTCAGGGATTCTTCGATATCCCGGTCGACCACCTGCAAGCCGCCCCGGTCATCAACGAATACGTCCGCAACCTCCGCATCCCTTCCAAGGATTTCGTGGTTCTGAGTCCCGACGAGGGCAACGTCAAGCGCATCCTGCGCTTTCAGAAAAAGCTCGGCGGCACGATCGCCATCGTGGACAAGCGGCGCGTCACCGGCAGCGAAGTCAAGCAGGTCAACCTGATCGGCGGACCGCTCGAGGGCAAAGTCTGCGTGATCTTCGACGACATGATTTCAACCGGCGGAAGCGTGGTCGGCGCCGCTCAGGTGGCCATGCAGCACGGCGCGAAAGACGTGTACGCCTGCGTGACCCACGCGGTTTTCTGCGGCCCGGCCGTGGAACGCCTCCGCGATTCGCCGATCAAGACCGTCGTGGTCACCGATTCGATCCCGCTGGCGGCGGATTCGCGGATGCCGAATCTGCACATCCTCAGCGTCGCGCCCCTGTTGGCCGACGCCATCAAGCGCATTCACGCCAACGAATCCGTCAGCGCGCTGTTTGAGTGAATTCCGGCGGTCCAGGCCCAGACCGATTCAGACCGGTTGGCGTTCAGCGCTTCCGCCGGCCGATGAGTTCGTTGGCGATGGTGCCGAGCAGGAGCGCGGCGCCGATGACTGTGTATTCCTGCTCGCTGCCGATGCGGCGATCAAAGCTGCACAGCTTGTTCAACAACGGCAGCACCGCCGCCCCCAGCACCATGCCGGCGACGGTGCCTTCGCCGCCGCGCAGGGCGCATCCGCCCAGCACCGCCCCGGTGATGGCATACAGCTCGAGCAGCGAGCCGGCGTTCGACGGCGTCGCCGTGGAATACTCGCACAGGTACAGGACGCCGCCGAGACCGGCACACGCCGAGCAGACCATGTATGCGGCAATCTTGACCCGGTTAGTCGCCACGCCGGCATAGCGCGCCGCCTGCTCGTTGGCGCCAACGGCGAACAGGTGCCGGCCATAGACCGTCCCGTGCACGATCAGTCCGAGTCCCGCGGCCAGCGCGAGCATCACCACGAGCACGTTGGGCACGCCGAGCGGCCGGCCGCGGACCAGGAAGTCCGCCAGCCAATCGGCCCGCTCCTGCAATTCCGCCGCGCGCGGCGCCAGCGCCCGCAGCGACTCGGCGATTGCCTCCGGCTCCATCCCCGCGGTCGAGCCCAGCAGCGTCTCCGCGGTGACGCGCAACCCCACCGTCGTCTGCGTCAGCGTTCGCGCGATGCCTCGATAGATGAACAATCCACACAACGTCACGAGAAACGGCTGCAAATGCAGCCGGGTCACGAGCAGCCCGTGGAACAGTCCGACGACCGGCGCCGCCAGTACGACGAGAACCGCCGCCCATGGCGCGGACAACGTTCCGCGCTGGACCAGGACGCCGAACGCCACGGCGCTCAACCCCACCAACGAGCCGATCGACAGGTCGATTCCACCCGAGATGATCAGCACGCCGGCGCCCAGCGTGATGACGCCGTAGAACCCGAGCCGCCGGGCAAGATCGAGGTGGTTCGCGGCCGTGCGCGCCGGCTCGAACTGCCAGAGTTCGAATGCATAGAGCGCGACGACCATCAGAAGCACGCCGACGAGCCGCTGCATCGGTTATCCTCCGCCGGTCGCCAGGCGCATGATCGCCTCTTCATTGAGTTCGTCGCGCCGGAGCGACCCGGCGATTCGGCCCTGGTGCATGACCAGCACGCGATCGCTCCGCGCGAGAATCTCCTCGAGATCGCTGGAGATCATGAGCACGGCGACGCCGCCACGGGCCAGGTCGTCGATGAGTTGGTAGATCTCGCCTCGGGCGCCGACGTCGACCCCGCGCGTCGGCTCGTCCAGAATCAGGACGCGCGGCTCGCGCGCCAGCCACTTGCCGAGCACGACTTTCTGCTGATTTCCGCCGGAGAGCACGCCGACGGATTGCCGGAGCCGCGGCGTCTTGATCCGCAGCCGCTCGACCAGCCGCCGGGCGAGGTCGGCGACGGCGCGCGGCCGAATCAATCCAAGCACGCTCAGTCGATCGAGGCTCGGCATGGTCAGGTTGGCTTGCACGCTGTCGGTGAGGATCAGCCCGTGCCGGCGGCGATCTTCCGGGGCGAGGAGCAAGCCGGCCCGCAGCGCCCCGGCCGGAGATCCGATGCGGATCCGTTGCCCGTCGATTCGAATTTCCCCGCCGATCATCGGTCGCAGCCCGACGATCGTCTCCGCCAATTCGGTCCGGCCGGCGCCGACGAGGCCCGCCAACCCGACGACTTCGCCGGCGGCGACGGTGAAACTCACGGGCGGCACCCCAGCCGTCGCGAGGTTTTGCACTTCGAAGCGCGGCGCGCCCGAGGCCGCCGGCGGCGCCAGCCGATCGATCCGCCGCACGTCGCGCCCCACCATCAGTCGCACCATCGCCTCGTGGCTGATCTCCGAGCGCGCCAGTTCGCCGGCGTTCCGGCCGTCGCGCAGCACCACGACCCGATCCGCCACGGCGTGCACTTCCGCCAAGCGGTGCGAGATGTACATGACGGCGACGCCGGCATGCTTCAATTCGCGGATCACGCCGAACAGCGTGTCGGTCTCCCGTTGCGAGAGGCTCGAGGTCGGCTCGTCCATGATGATGACGCGAGCGTCCTGGCCGAGCGCCCGGGCAATCTCGACCAGTTGGCGCTGACCGATCGACAGGTCGCCGACCGGTGCGCCGGGCGATACGGCCAGCCCGACGCGGTCGAGCAGCGCTTGCGCCTGCCGTCGCATCGCCCGACGGTCGAGCCAGCCGATCGCTCCGCCGCGGACGATTTCGCGGCCCAGGAAGAGATTCGCCGTCGCGCTGAGGCTTTCCGCGAGGTTGAGTTCCTGATGAATCAGCACGACGCCGTGATTCAGCGCCTCGCGGACGGTGCGGAACCGGACCGGTCGGCCGTCGAGGCGGATCTCGCCCGAATCGGCGGTCTCCACGCCGGCGACGATGCGCATCAGCGTGGACTTGCCGGCCCCGTTTTCACCGATGACGGCCAGGACTTCGCCGGCCATCAACCGCAGGCTCACTCCGTCGAGCGCTCGGACGCCGGGAAACGACTTGTTGACCCCGCAAACCTCAAGTCGTGGAACGGTCGGGACCTCGGCAATGACCGCGGACGGACCTCGATGGATCGGCCGGTCGGCGTCTGTGAACATCGGAGGTTTCATGACAGCCGGCGATCGGCGTCATCGTCCGCCTTTGCCGATCTTCATCCGCTCCTGGATCGTGTACTCCTCGACGGTATGGCGGTCCGGGCCGCCGGCTTTCGTGACAACGCGATGCGGCACGTTGCGCACCGCGGGCCCCGTGTCAGCCGCGCCCCTCGCCAGCGCCGCCATTGCCTTGACCGCCTGGTAGCCGAAATTGAATGGGTCCTGAACGATCGTGCCGACGATATATCCCTCCTCGATGCCGCGCAGCGTGTCGCGGTTCTCGTCAAACGCGATGATCTTGACCTGGCCTGTCTTTTTCTGGTCCTTGACGGCGCTCAGGATCGCCGGCGGGTTGTACGCCCACAGGCCGATGAACGCGACGTTCGGCTCCTGATCCAGTTCGATCAGCGCGTCGGTCGCCTTTTCCTTGCAGACCGATTCGCCGCCGGGCTGGTCCGTGTAAATCTTGTGGAGCCGATACTTGCCGAACGTGCCACCGCCGGTCGGCAGCGGCGGGACGTTGTTCGGGTCGGCGAGCGGCTGAGCGTCAGCCAGTTCATCGAGCACGCCTTGGCAGCGCTGCCGGGCGTTGAGGGCTTCGGTCTGGCCCACGAAGATCGCGACGACGCCGCCGTCGGGCAGCGCCTCTTTCACGAGCTTCCCCGCCGCGCGCCCGGCGGCGTAGTTATCGGTTCCGATATAGCAGCGGCGCTTCGACTGCGGCGCGTCGTTGTCCACGGCCAGGAGCGGCGTCTTCGCGGCCACTTCGTCCAGGTACGCCGACTGGTTCTTGGGATCGATCACGCTGACCGAGATCGCCTTGATGTTCTGCCCGACGAGGCTGTCGATGATCTCCTTCTGCTCGGCGGCATTGCCGGACGACGGGCGTTTGAACACCAATTCGACGTCGGTCTCCAGCGCGGCTTTGTTGCAGCCGGCCTCGACGATCGACCAGAATGGATCGGGATTGTTGGAGACGAAGGCGACCGTCGGCTTGTTGCTCGGCGGCGGAATCACGGCGGTGGACTTCACGCCGGTGCACGCCGACGCGCTCATCAACGCAATGCAGAGTAAATACCGAGGAAATCGTCTCATGGTCTTCCGTCTCCTGCGGATCGGTCGCCGCGTCACCCGCCCATGATGTTGTAGCCGCAGTCCACGTAGAGGATCTGGCCGGTCACGGCCGACGCCAGCGGACTGACCAGGAACAAGGTGGCGTTGGCGACTTCCTCCGGCTTGATTGCTCGGGGCAGCGGCGAGCGCACCGCCGCGTATTCGATCGATTTCTCGAATTCGCCGGGCCGGATGCTGCGCGCGGCCCGCGAGGCATACGGCCCGGCCGAAATCAGGTTCACGCGGATGTTTCGGCCGCCAAGATTCTGAGCCAATTGCCTGGCGTCGATTTGCAGCGCGGCCTTGGCCGTGGACATGCCGCCGCCGTAGTACGGCACGACGCGCTCGCCGCCGAGATACGTCAGCGCGACGGCGCTGGCCCCGCCCGGGCGATCCGCCATGTACGGCTCCGCGGATCGCAATAGCGACGTCAGCGAGTAGGCGCTGATGCCGAGCGCTTCCATGTACGCCGCCCGGCTCGTATCCTTGGCCAGCTTGGTGATCTCGCGGCTGAACGCAACCGAGTGAATCAAAATGTCGATTCCGCCGAATTCCTTGCCGATCGCCTCCACCGTGCCGGCAATCGAGAACTCCGGGTACTTGGCATAGCGGCGGTCGGTGCGGACGGATTCGGGAACGTCGGCCATCGTGTCGTAGCTGACGTCGCAGGGCAAGATTTTCTCGACGGTCAGTTCCCCGCCCGTCTCGAGTCTGCGCGACTCGCGGTCCTGCTCGCGAGTCAGGAAGCTCTCGACAATGCCGAGCATGCGCGGATGGCACGCCAGGACGATGCGCGCCCCGGCGGCCTTCAGCGCCTTGGCGATGAACCAGGCGAACGATTCATTGTCGCCGACGCCCGTGACCAGTGCGACTCTGCCCGACAGATCAATCGGAATCACCGCGCGCTCCTTTGCGAGTGCCTGACGGCAATTAGAGTAGCGACGCTGCGCGGAAGCGTCATTGCTGAACCCAGTCGGCGATCAGATTGACGACCTCCGCGGCGACGTGGCCGGGCTTCTCGTATTCGGCCGGCGTCGCCTTGCCCTGGCCGTCCATGAAGAGGTGATTGAGTTTCGCAAATCGCTTGAGCGTCGCCGTGGACTTGCCGGCCAAGGCCTTCTCGAACTGGGCAAAATCGTCGATCGTCACCTGGTAATCGCGGTCACCCTGCAAAACAAGCACCCGGCACGAGAGTTTCCCGGCCGTGCCAGCCGGGTCGAGTGCGCGCACCGCGGCTAGATAGGCCGGCGGCATCCCCATCAAGCGTTCACTGGCGGGCCATTCGGCCGCGGCCTTGGGATCCCGCAGTTTCTCCGCTTGCAGGCGCACTTTTTCGAGCATCTCCTTGACAGCCTCGCCGTTCGGCCCCGGCAGGCTGCTGAGGTAGGCCAACTGATCGATGATGACGTCTTCGAGCGGCCGGGCGGCCCCGGCCATGATGACGATGCCCGCCAGGTTCGGGTCGAGCGTCGCGAGCTTCGGCGCCGCCATGCCGCCGAGGCTGTGCCCAAGAATGAAGATCCGCCGAGCGTCAATTCCCGGCGTCTTGCGCAGCAGGGCGACCGCGGCGAGCGCGTCGTCGAGCACCTCGTCGCGCAAGGTGAACGTCTCGGGCTTGAGCTTGGCCGCGTGAATGAAATTGCGCTTGTCGTATCGGAGCACCGCGACGCCCCGGCTGGAGAGGCCCTCGGCCAGGTCGCGGAACGGCTTGTTCGGGCCCAGAGTCTCGTCCCGGTCGTGAGCGCCGGAACCGTGGACGAGAACGACCGCGGGAAACGGCCCGTCGCCGGTTGGCATCGTCAGCGTGCCGCCGAGCGGAAACTCGCCGCCTTCGTTCAGTGTAATCGGACGACTGCGGACTGCCTCGGGCTTCACGTAATTGGGCGGCTTGTACTCCACTGGCGGCCGGCTAGGCACGAACCCCAGCCCTGCGATCCGGTTTTCCGAATCGAAGGCGACCCGCACGTCGAGTTTCGCCTTCTCGAACTGGCAGGTGATGAACACCAATTCGTACTTGCCGCGATTCTCCGAACGCGATTGCAGCGCTTCGCGGAAGGGCCCGACTTGTGTCGTCACGGCCACCCAGGTCTCTTTCAGTTTGTCGGCCGGCATGACCTTTTTCATCGTGTCGTCGAATGTTTCGACTGCCGCGGTGAATTCGCCGGCGCTCAGGCGGCCGATGAAGGCGCGGGCCTGCGCGGCGCGGTCCGCCAGCGGAGCTTGCATCAGACAGAGGGCCCAAGTCATCGCTGCCGCATACATACATGCCTCCGTTTCGGCGGCCGAAATTGTGGACAAAAGTCGATGATCCGCCGTTCAACGCGGTCACGGACTGACGGCTTCGCCGCTTTGTTGAATGGTCAATTGGCCGGTCCGTTCGAGACGTTTGTACAGAATCGCGGAGTAAACCACCGGCCACAGCGCACCGACGATAACGCCGAAGAATGCCCCGATCGGCGGGACGCCCAGGAGCACCGCAATCGCGCCGATCACGCCGACGGTCGTGAACGACCACGCCCCCACCCGATGCGTGCGGTCCCAGACCTTGGGATCGGCCAGGGTCCACGGCGTCCGAATGCCGAGCCAGAAGTTGCTCTTTACTTTGCCGAGCACGTTGCCGACCAGAGCGAAGAACACGAAGAACCCGGCGAGGAACGGCCGCTCGGGCAGCCGCTCACTGTGAATCGTCGCCCAGAGAAACGTGGCGTGGAGAAACGCGAAGACGCCGGCAACCAACGCGAACACGTACTCGTAGGTCCGCCGAAACCCTTCCACGGAGTAGTTGCGCGGCGACAGCCACGGCAGGACGAATAACCCCAGCGTGATGACGCCGAGGGCGGCGAGCGGCAGCGCGTAGAAGATGAGCACGACGCGGTCCTTCGACGTCCACCCGTCCGGCTGACCGTCCAGCCCCCAATGCGTCGGGACTTTCTCCGGCATGCTGTCGTGGTAAAGCGCCTGGACGACGGCGGAGCCAGCCAGCGTCGCGAGCGCCAGGCCCAGTGCCACATATCCCCAGCGCGTCATAGGTCACCTGCCTTGAGATTCCGGATTGCTTCGCGGCCGGCCGTGAGACGGACCCGAGGCGTCGAACTTCGTCCCCGCAAAGAGTTCCCACATCGCGGCCAGCAGATCCTGCACGACGGTCGTGTTCAGGCTGTAGTAGATCTGCTGCCCGACGCGCCGCGACGCGATCAAGTCCGCCTGTTTGAGCACGGCGAAATGGTGCGACATCGACGGCTTCGAGAGGTCGAATCGGTCGGCCAGTTCGCCAGCGCTCATCTCACCGCGGCGCAGCAGGCGCAAAATCGCCAGCCGCGTCGGGTCGGACAGTGCTTTGAACGCGTCATTCATCGCGATCCGCGTCTGTTTGGTATTTCGCCAATTATCTAAATATATTGCACGTCGCCTGTCGCCGAGGCAAGGGGCGGGCCCGAAATGTTGCGAATCTCGCAGGATGAAAATGATCTGGCAAAATCCGGCGGAGGCGGGTATTTGTGCGTCCGGGCGCAACCCGCACCGGGACAAGGAGGTCCCCACGTGGCTCGCATCCATCCCACGGCGATCATTGACCCGGCGGCGCAGTTGGCCGACGACGCCACGATCGGGCCCTATGCGGTTCTCGAAGGGGCCGTGACTCTGGGTCCCGGCTGCGTGGTGCGGCCGCACGCCCACCTCATCGGCCCGTTGGTCCTCGGACGGAACAATCTCGTCAGCACCGGCGCCGTGCTGGGCGACCGGGCCCAGCATCTCCGCTACGATGGCCCGGGCACCGGCGTCTTCGCCGGCGACGACAACGTCTTCCGCGAGCACGCCACGGTCCATGCCGGCACGCAGGACGGCGGTACGCGCATCGGCCGCGGCAATTACTTCATGGCTCATTCGCACGTCGCTCACGACTGCGACGTCGGCAATCAGTGCATATTTGCGAACGGCTCGCTCCTGGCCGGGCATGTCCGCGTTCAGGATGGGGTCTTCGTGTCCGGCAACTGCGCGGTGCACCAGTTTGTGACGATTGGCCGGCTGGCCATGATGAGCGGCGGCGCCACCACGTCCAAGGATGTTCCGCCCTTTTTCATTCAGGAGGGCCGCAACCGCGTCGTCGGCGTCAACGTCGTCGGCATGCGGCGCTACGGCCTGGCCAGCGATCAGATCGAGGCCGTCCGCGAAGCCTACCGGATCCTCTACATGCAGCGAAAAGTGCTGCCCGCGGCGGTGGAAATGATCGAACGCCATTTTGGTCAGGTCGAAGCCGTCGCAGAACTCATCGCCTTTATCCGTTCATCCCGCCGCGGAATCACGTTTACTTGCGGGTACCGAGAAGCGGCGTAGGTCGCCGCCGCCGTCCGCTCCATCCAAATCTGCTGGGCAGCTGAGCCGTTCGCCAACCTCATTTTCCCCGTCGGACTCGTTCCTTGTCGCGGCAGCGCGGAAGTCCCATAATACCTGTCTGATTTTCGCGCCCAGCATGAGGATGACGGGGTTATGGAATCCGTGACGCTCGCGACGCAGCCGCGAACCGTGCGCGGCAAGCGGGCCGCCAGGCATCTGCGCCGCCAGGGACTGATCCCGGCCGTGCTCTATGGCCATAAAGAAGCGGTCGTTTCTCTCTCCTTGCCGGCCGATGCGCTGCTGTCCGCCCTGCGGCACCATGCCCGCGTCATGGACCTGGCGCTCGATGGCAAGAGCGAGACCGCCGTCATTCAGGAAGTGCAATACGATCACCTCGGAAAAGACGTACTGCACGTCGATCTGAAGCGGGTCTCGAAAGACGAGCGGATCACGGTCAGCGTCGCCGTGGAGCTGAAAGGGACGGCGCCGGGCACGAGTTCGGGCCTGCTGGAGCAGCCGCTGCACGAGTTGCACGTCGAGTGCCTGGCGCTGGCGATCCCGGAATCGATCAAAGTGAACATCAGCGCCTTGCAGGTAGGCCAGGCGATCCACGTGCGCGATCTGCACGCGCCGGAGGGCGTGAAGATCCTGAACGCGCCGGACGCGATCGTGGTGCAGTGCAAGGCGGCCCAGGCGGAAGCGCCGGCGCCCGCCGCGGCCCCGGTCGGCGAAGCGGCGCCGGCTGAACCGGAAATCGTCGGCCGACGCGTCGCCAAGGAAGAGGGAGAAGAGTAGCATCGCCGGTTTTCGATTTTCGATTTGATTGACCGATCGCAATTCGACCGCGAATTCGACCTGATGGACATTGAAAATCGATCGTCGGAAATCGAAAATCGAACATGCAGATGAAACTGGTCGTGGGCCTCGGCAATCCCGGCCGGCAGTACGCCGGGACTCGGCACAACGTCGGATTCGAGGTCGCCGACCGATTGGCCGTTAACGCCGGCCCGTACCGCAACCGGTTTGACGCACAAGTGGCCGAGGCGACCGCCGAGGGCCTGCTACTGCTCAAGCCGAACACGTACATGAATCTGAGCGGCCGGGCGGTGCGGCAGGCAGTGGACTTTTACAAGATTCCCCTGCCGGATTTGCTGGTGGTCTGCGACGATTTCGCCCTGCCGCTGGGCAAGCTGCGGCTGCGGGCGCGGGGCAGCCACGGCGGNNCACGGCGGACACAATGGGCTGCGAAGCGTGCAGGAGCACCTGGGCACCACCGACTTTGCCCGGCTGCGGATCGGCGTCGGCGAACCAGCGGATGCGGACGCCGCCGATCACGTGCTCGGCCGATTTCGCCCCGGCGAGCGGCCGGTGATCGACGAGGCCCTCGATCGAGCCGTCCAGGCGGTCATCGTCTGGGCGACCCAGGGCATCGAAGCCAGCATGAATCGGTTCAACGGCGACGTGGAACCGGGATCGAGACCGAAGAAACCGAAGCCGGCCGATGAGCCGCCGGCGTCCTCCTGAGTGAGATTGCTCATGGCGAAGAACGTGTACGAATGCCTGATCATGTTGGATTCGTCAAAGGTTTCGGGGGACGTGCCGGCCGCCGTCGCCACGATCGAAGGGTCGTTGACCAAGCACCAAGCCGAGATCCTGGCCAGCCGGCCTTGGGATGAACGCCGTCTCGTTTATCCGATCAAGGGGCAAAAAAAGGCTTTGTATTACCTCGTGTACTACAAGTCGGAGCCGTCGGCCGTGCTTGCCATCGAGCGCGATTTCAAGTTGAACGAGTCGATTCTGCGATTCCTGACGGTGAAGATCAATCCGAAGCTGGAAGAGACGATGTTGGCCGTGGCCCGCGACCCGCACGCGCTGGCGCTCCAGGCTGTTGTTGAGGACCCCACGGACGATTACAGCGATTTCGGCGGGGGCGGCCGGCGCGGCGGGCGCGATTTCCGCGAACCGCGCGAGCCGCAGACCGCCGACGCCGCCGCCGCTCCCGAAGAATAACATCGACTTCGCCGTCCCGGAGATCGCACCATGGCCAACGTCAACAAAGTCATCCTCGTCGGGCGCCTGACCCGCGACCCGGAAACCCGCACCTTCTCCAATGGCGGCAAGGTGGCCAAGTTCGGCTTTGCCGTCAGCAACCGCAAAAAAAACTCGCAGTCGGGCCAGTGGGAAGACGTGCCGATGTTCATCGACTGCGAGGCCTACAACCGCGGCGAATTCGGCAAGCTCGCCGACCTCGTTGAACAATACTTGGCGAAGGGCCGCCTCGTGTATCTGGAAGGTCGGCTCGAACTCGACCAATGGGACGACAAAAACACGGGACAGAAACGGTCGAAGCACAAGGTCGTCGTCGAGAACATGCAATTTCTCGGCAGCCGCGAGGACGGCGGAGCCCCGCGCGGCGCCGCCGCGATGTCCAGCGGAGACACCCTGCCCGACGAGCCAGTCACCGCCCCGACCGGCGGCAACGAAGAGATTCCGTTCTAGTGAGATAGGACTTGATCATGGCGAAAGCACCGACAGCCAAGGCGGACAAGAAGGCGCAGCCGAAACCGCCGCCGCAGAAGAAAGTCAAGAAGCGCAACCAGATTCTGCGCGGTAAACACGGCGGCATGCAACTCGTGCTGATCGAAGACGTGCCGCATCTCGGCAAACAGGGCGACGTCGTCGAAGTGAAGCCCGGGTACGCGCGGAACTACCTGCTGCCGAACAGCCTCGCGGCCGTGCCCACCCCGCACAACATCAAGTTGCTGGAGCGCTACAAGATTCGCATCCAGCAGGCGCGCGAAGCCAAGATCGCCGATCTGAAAGTGCTCGCGGAACAAATCCAGCGCATCAGCGTCACCGTCGAGGCCAACGCCACCGACGAGGGTCATCTGTACGGCTCAGTCGGACCGCAGGAAGTGTCGAAGTCGCTCCGCGGCCGGAACCTCCCCGTCGATCCCGACATGGTCAAGATGGAGGAGCCGATCAAGGAACTCGGCTTGTATGCCGTCAAACTCGCGCTCGGCTATGAGATCGAGACGGAAGTCAAAGTCCTGGTGGTGAAGCCGCAAGAAGCGAAGAAGTAGGGAATAGGGAGTAGGGACTGGGGAGTGGGGAATCGGGCGTGGGTGTTTTCGCGGCGGGGCGGCCGGTCGCTGACTGAGAACGCGTTCCCTGATTCCCGGCTCCTGTTGGTCGGTAGGAGTCCGCCATGCCCGGCGACAATGGAACGCTCGAACGGGCTACGCCTCAGAGCCGCGACGCCGAACGCTGTGTGCTCGGCAGCATGCTCCGGGACAATGCGGTTATCGGCGACGTGTTGCAACTGCTCCGGCTCGACAACTTTTACACCGACGCGCATCGCAAGATCTTCGAAGGCGTCTGTCACCTCTACGACAAAGCGCATCCGGTTGATCTCGTCACGCTCGCCGAATGGCTGCGCGAACAGAAGTACATCGAAGACGTCGGGGGCTACGCCTACCTGGGCGACCTCTGGGAATCGGCGCCGACGGCCGCCAATGCGGAATACTACGCCCGAATCGTCCGCGACAAGGCGATCGTCCGCAATCTGATTTCCGCCGGTAACGAAATCCTCCGCGATTCCTACGAACAGACCGCCAGCGCCGACGAACTGCTCGAAAACGCCGAGCGCCGCATTCTCGAAGTCGCTCAGCTCGGCATCACCGGCGAAACCATGACGCTCGGCGAGGCGATGAACGAGGCGTTCGATCGCATCGACTCGCGCTCGCAGAAGGACTACAGCGAATCCGGGATCCCGACGGGCTACCTCGATCTCGACGAAATCACCGCCGGGCTGCACAACTCGGAGTTGATCATCCTGGCGGCCCGGCCGTCGGTCGGCAAAACGGCCATGAGCCTGAACATCGTCCGCAACGTGATCACGGGCGATCCGCTCCGCCGAGTGCCGCCGGCCCCGGTGTTTTTCGTCAGTCTGGAACAATCGCGCGTCGAACTGGCCGAACGCCTGCTCTGCGCCCAGGCCCGCGTCGACAGCCACAAACTGCGCAAGGGCCACCTCAGCGCCGACGACATGGATAAACTCATCAAGGCCGGCGACGTGCTCCGGCAGACGCAGCTTTTCATCGACGACACGCCCGCGCAGGGCATGCTGCGCATCGCCGCCAATGCCCGCCGCCTCCGCAAGCGCCACGACATCCGCTTGGTCGTCATCGATTACCTGCAATTGATCGATCCGGAAAACAAGCGCGACAGCCGGCAGGAACAGGTCGCTCACATTTCGCGGCGGCTTAAGTTTCTCGCCCGGGAACTGCGCATTCCGGTGCTGGCGCTGGCTCAAGTCAATCGCTCCTCCGAGGATCGGCAGGACCATCGTCCCCGGCTCGCCGATCTCCGCGAGAGCGGTTCGATCGAGCAGGACGCCGACACGGTTCTGATGCTGCACCGGCCGAGCATGTACGGCGGCGATGCCACCGAAGACAGCGTCACCGAGGTGATCATCGCCAAGCAGCGTAACGGGCCGACCGGCGAGATCACGCTGGCGTATCGCAAGGAATACATGCGCTTCGAGAACTACGCCGGTGGCAGCGGATTCTGATTCGGCGGCCCGGCCGGCGTCGCGGAGGATTGCCATGGTCCGCGTCGGCGCCGGGTTCGACACGCATCGGCTGGTAGCCAACCGACCGTTGATCCTCGGCGGCGTCCGCATCGACTATCCGCGCGGCCTGGCGGGCCACTCCGACGCCGACGTCGTTCTCCACGCCGTCACCGACGCGCTGTTGGCCGCGGCCGGACTCGGCGACATCGGCGACTATTTCCCCGACACCGATCCCGCCCATCGCGACGCCGATTCGAGCCGCTTCGTCGCTGAAGCCGTGAGACTCCTCGCCGAGCGCGGCTGGCGCGTCGGCAACATCGCCGTGACGATCTTCGCCGAGGAGCCGAAGCTCGGCCCGATCAAAACCGCGATCCGATCGAATCTCGCCCGTCTGCTCGGCCTGTCCGAGGACGCGGTCAACGTCCAGGCGAAGACCGGTGAAGGCGTGGGCGTCATCGGGCGGGGCGAGGCAATCGGCTGCGCGGCCACGGCGCTCATCGAACGGGTGAACGGGATCTGACATGTCGGCCGGCCGTCCTTGCCGCAATTCGTCGCCGCTTTGGCAGATCCTCCTGGGCGGAACGATTGTCGCCATTTTGGCTGCCTATCACCTCGCCAATCTCGAGGATACCTTCGGCAATTCGCTCGACCTGCTGCCGCAATGGACGCTGGCGCGGCTGGCCGTGCTCGGCCATCGCGCCAACAGCTACGACTTCGATGCGCAGGCCGCGCTGATCCGCTCCGAAGTTCCGATCCACAAGTCGGCGTTTCTGGAAAGCCCGCACATCCGAAATATCGGCGTCAGCCCGTATCCGCCGCCGATGGTGGTCGTCTACGCGCCGCTGGGGTGGTTCTCGTATGACGCAGCCGCGAGGATCGTTTACGTTGCCACGCTTCTGCTGGCTTTCGTCGCGGCCGGCGCGATCGCCGGCGCCACGGCGAACCGAGTGAGCTTCCTGGTCGCATCGGCGGCGATCCTGGCGTACCCCGGTTTTACCTATTCAGTCCTGCTCGGGCAGAACTCGGTGCTGACGCTGGCGCTGTTCTCGCTCGGGTGGTGCGGCCTCGTTCGTCGCTGGAATGTCGCCGCCGGCATCGCCTGGGGCCTGCTCCTCTACAAGCCGCACTGGTTTTTCGCCGTGGTCTGGATTCCGATCCTGTTGGGCCGCTGGCGTGTCGTGATGGTCATGGGGCTAACGGCCGGCTCGCTGACCGCCCTCGCCACGGTCTGGCTCGGCGTCGACTCGTGGCGGCGTTGGCTCGAACAGGTACGCGCTCTGGACGCGGTCATCGCCGTCGATCCGGAGTTCCGCACGTGGTTCCTCGGGATGGCCTGCGATCTGCGGCACATGGCGTACCGCTATCTGCCGGGGGCGCCGTGGACGCCCGGAGTCGGCTGGGCAACCCTCGCCGTCGTCGGAATCATCGGCATCGTTACGACGTGGCGAGCCGTGCGCCGGCCGACTGAACCGCTCTCCGACGAACCGGCCGGGCCCGCCTGGCTGGCCACCGCCTGCCTCGTGATTCCCTATCGCTACTACTATGACGAAACTGTTCTGCTCCTGCCGCTGCTCGTGGCCTGGTCGCATTGGCGTCGCCTGCGGATCTGGCAACTCGTGTTGCTCTCGGCCGCGACGCTCGGGTATTACGTGGCGTTGCCGGTGATGATGTACCGCGATGCCGGCCCGTACGTGCCGCGCGATCCAAACCTACCGGCCAAGCTGCAGCCGAATCCGGCCGGATGGCTCAATGGACCACCGTGGGCGACGATCGCCGCAGCCGCGCTCTGGCTGCTCACGTTGACGTTTCACGGCGGTTCGGAGAAGCGTGCCGCCTGAGGAATTGACATGGGATTGCGAGTCTACAACACGCTGTCGCGGCAAAAAGAGCCGTTCCCCAAATCGCCGCCGGCCGACGTGACCATGTACGTCTGCGGCCCGACGGTCTACAAACCGAGCCATATTGGCCACATGGTCGGCCCGGTCATCTTTGATACAGTCAAGCGCTACCTGACGCACCTCGGCTTCACGGTGAAATGGGTCGTCAACATCACCGACGTGGACGACAAGCTGATCGTCCGCGCCCGGGAACTCGGCACAACGGTGAAAGACCTGGCCGAGCAGATGACGGCCGACTACTTCGAGTGCCTGAGGAAGCTCAACGTCACCGGCGTCGACGCGTTTCCGCGCGCCACCGAGCACATCCCCGGCATGATCGCCATGATGGAGGGGCTGATTGCGAAGGGTCACGCCTACGCGGCCGGCGGCGACGTCTACTTCGACATCGCATCCGACCCGGATTACGGCAAGCTCTGCAACCGCGATCCGGAGCAGCTCGAAGCCGGCGCCCGCATCGAGGTCAGCGACAAGAAGCGCAACCCCGGCGACTTCGCGCTGTGGAAGGCGGCCAAGCCCGGCGAACCAGCCTGGGACAGCCCGTGGGGTCACGGCCGGCCGGGCTGGCACATCGAATGCTCCGTCATGAGCATGAAGCTCCTCGGAGAAACGATCGACATCCACGGCGGCGGGCTCGACCTGCAATTCCCGCATCACGAGAACGAACTCGCCCAGAGCGAATCGTTCACCGGGAAGCCGTTCGCGCGCATCTGGATGCACAACGGCCTCCTGAAGATGGGCACGGCGAAAATGGCCGGCTCGGTCGGCAACGTCGTCAACATCGGCGATCTGCTGGCTCGCCACCACCCGGAGACGGTGCGCTTCCTGCTCCTGAGCACACATTACCGCACGCCGATCGAATACAGCGACGATCGCCTGGCCGAAACGGCCCGAGCGTTGCAGAGCTTCTACCGCTTCTTCGAGCGGTACGAGCGCATCACGGAAACCTCGTTCTTCGTTTCGCGCCCGCATTCTTCTCCCAGCGCCGAGTTCGCCGCCCTCCGGAGCCGCTTCTTCGAGTGCATGGACGACGACTTCAACACCGGCGGGGCCGTGGGCATCCTGTTCGAGACGCTCTCGGCGCTGAACCGCTGGGCCGACGCCCGCAAGCTGGACGACCCCGGCGCGAGCGCGGATGCCAAGGCCGAGTTCGCGCGTCAAGCCGGCGTCCTGCGCGAGATGAGTTCGATCCTCGGCTTGTTCTGGCAACCGGTTGTCGAATCCAAGGGCGATGCGAGTTTGCTGGAATCTCTTCGCGGCCTGGCGGCGGAGTTGCACGTGCCGGCCGGCGCCGACGTGGACGCCGCGATGGCCGCATTGATCCAGGCTCGCGCCGACGCGCGGAAAGCCAAGAATTTCGCACTCGCCGATCAGATTCGCAAACGGCTCACGGATCTCGGCGTCACGCTCGAAGACCGCCCGGGAGGGAAAACCGATTGGCGGGTGGGGTGAGCAAGCGCATTCTCGGCCTCGATCCTGGGCTGCAGGTCACCGGCTACGGACTGATTGAAATGTCGGCCCGGCGAGTGAGCGTCTGCGAGGCCGGCGTGCTCAAGGCCGCCGCGACTCGAAAGAGCGCCGACATGCCCTCCCGGCTCGCGGAACTCCATCGCGGATTGGTTGAGATCCTCGAGCAGTTCCGCCCGACGGCCATGGCCGTCGAACAACTGTACGCCCATTACGCCCATCCGCGCACGGCTGTGCTCATGGGTCATGCTCGCGGCGTGCTGCTCCTGGCCGCGGCCGAACGGTCGATCCCCGTCGCGGGTTACAATCCGACACAGATCAAGAAGACGATCACCGGTCATGGACGAGCCAGCAAGGAGCAGATGCAACGGGCGATCTGCCGCGAACTGGGGCTGGCCCAGGTTCCGGAGCCGCCGGACGTCGCCGACGCGCTCGCCGTCGCCCTGTGCCATGCGTATTCGATGCAGAAATGATCACGCGCATCACCGGCCATCTGGTCCGCGTTCTCGACGATGAGGTCCGGCTCGCCGCCGGCTCGTTCGAGTATCAGGTCCTGGTGCCCGAGTTTGTCCGTCGGCAATTGCAATCCCGGACTGGTGACGAGATCACCCTGCACACCACGCAGTATTTCGAGGGCAATCAGGCCGGCACGCGCTTCGTTCCGCGCCTGATCGGCTTCCTCAGCGAGCGGGACCTGGCGTTCTTCGACCTGTTCTGCACCGTGGACAAAGTCGGCGTCCGCAAGGCGCTCAAGGCGCTGAACCGGCCTGTCGGCGACATCGCCGACGCGATTCATCGGCAGGACGCCAAGTGGTTGACGACGCTGCCGGGGATCGGACCATCGACCGCCAAGGAGATGCTGCACGCGCTCAAGGACGAAATCGCGTCGTTTGTCGCAACTCCGGCCAGCATGGTCGCCGCTGCCGATCCCGCCGCTGGCCGAATCATTGAAGACGCCTATCAAGCGCTCCTGACGCTGGGCCATTCGCCGAGCGAGGCCCGTTCGCGGCTCGACGCGGCCTTGGAAAACGGGCGAACCTTTCAATCCGTTGAAAGTCTCCTTACCGCCATCTACGGCAAACGGTAGTTCGAGAAGGAGACTCCCCATGCGAGACCCGGCGCGAATCGAGCCCATCATGGACTTGCTCACGATCATTTGGCAGCTTCATCCGGATTTGCGGCTCGGACAGATCATTGTGAACGCGGTCCATCCGCCGACGCCGTGTCCGGCAATCTTCTATATCGAAGATGACGTGCTCGTTGCGAAACTCGAAGAGACATTTGGCTTCGCCGTTCGCCGCGCCGCGGAATGTTGATAGATGCCTCGCCAGCCGACGATCATCGCCAGCCCGACCGACGACGACCGCCGTCGCGACGCCGCCCTGCGCCCGCGCCGGCTGAGCGAAATCGTCGGGCAAAGCGCCATCGTCGAGCGCATGCGCATCAATCTGAATGCCTGCAAGAAGCTCAAGGAGCCGCTCGGACACATCCTCTTCGATGGTCCGCCGGGCCTCGGCAAGACGACGTTCGCCACCGTGCTGCCCAACGAACTCGGCACGTCGATCCAGATGACGTCCGGCCCCGCGCTGTCGAAGCCCGGCGACCTGTTGCCCTTCCTGACCAACCTCGAAGACGGCTCGATCCTGTTCATCGACGAGATTCACCGCATGCCGCGGGTCGTCGAAGAATTCATCTACCCGGCCATGGAGGACTTCCGCATCGACATCGTGCTGGGCGAAGGCATGAGCGCCCGCACCATTTCGATGCCGCTGAAGCGCTTCACGTTGATCGGCGCGACGACGCGCTCCGGCATGCTCTCAGGGCCGATGCGCGATCGATTCCGCATCCACGAACACCTCGAGTTCTACTCGGTCGACGATCTGGCGACGATCGTCCGCACCAATGCGCGGAAGCTGGAGACGCGGATCACCGACGACGCGGCGGTGGAGCTGGCCCGCCGCAGCCGCGGCACGCCGCGAGTGGCCAATGGCCGGCTCCACTGGGCCCGCAGCTTCGCCCATAGCGAGGCCGACGGCACGATCACGCTCGACGTCGCCCGGGCCGCGCTCGACATGGCGCAGATCGACCGCGAAGGGCTCGACAAACAGGACCGCCAATACCTGGAGACGCTCCTCGGCGTGTTTCAGGGCGGCCCGACCGGCGCGGAGGCCCTTGCCGCGACCATGAACATCGCCGCCGACACGCTCTCCGACGAGATCGAACCGTACCTCCTGCGCGAGCAATTCATCGTCCGCACGCCGAGGGGCCGTGTTGCGACGGAGAAGGCGTTTGATTTGCTGGGGCGCGACATGCCGAAGGCGGATCAGGACGAGGCTGAGCGGGGATTGTTTTGAGCAACTTGGCTTGTCGTCGCCTCGCTCGACTCTTCCACCAGTGAACACCGAGTTCGAAGTCCACCACGCATCATCACGGACCGGTTGGCTTGTCCATCATCCCCCGTCCGGTCCGAAGCGATCATCAGTCGCGAGCGCATGGCCGCGGAGAAACTCGGCCGCGGTCATGCGCTTTTTCCCGGCCGGTTGCAACTCCGCAACCTCGACTGATCCGTCGCCGCAATGGACCAATAAACGACCTTGCGGGTTCGCCAACGAGCCGGGTGTTGCACGGTCAGGAAATGACGCCACTTCAGCCCGGGTGACGATCACGCGCAGCGGCGGTTTGCCCGCGTGGTGCAAGTACGTGTACGCTGTCGGCCACGGCTGCATGGCGCGGACGTGATTGACAATTCGAGCCGCCGGCTGCGACCAGTCGATGAGTCCATGCTCCTTCTTGAGCTTCGGTGCCTTGGTCACGAGTGCCGGGTCCTGTTTCGTCCCTGGTACGGAACTAATCCCACCGGCGTTTCGCGCCCGGTGGATCACTTCCAGCGCCAAATTTGCCCCCAACGGCGCCAGCCGCGCTTCCAATTCTCCCGCGGTTTCGGTAGGCAGAATCCCGATCGACTCCTGAGCCAGCATGTCGCCGGCGTCGAGCCCCGTGGTCATGCGGATGATCGTGACGCCGGTGGTCGTTTCGCCGTTGAGGATGGCGTGGGCGACCGGCGCCGCGCCGCGGTACTTGGGCAACAGCGACGCATGAACGTTGATCCCGCCCCAGCGCGCGGTTTCGAGCACGTCGGCCTTCAAGATTTGCCCAAACGCCGCGACGACCAAGAGTTCCGGCTGCCAGGCGCGGAGCTGCGCGACGCCCTCCGGCGTATTGACGCTCTCGGGCTGGAAAATCGGAACGCCTTGCGACTGCGCGATCTCTTTGAGGCTCGGGCCGATCTGCCGCGTGGAGCCGCGCTGCTGCCCGGCGTCGCGGTCCGGCTGAGTCACCAACCCGACGACGCGGCATGACACATCGGCGAGCAGCGCTTCAAACGTCGGCCGGGCAAATGTCCCCGTGCCCATCATCACAATGCGAACGGCGTCGGCCATGGAACTTTCACTCCTCGCGGAACCTTGCCGATTGTATCTGCCATTCTGCGGACGCTGATTGCCCATCTGCTAAACTAACGGGTGAAAACCCCGCCACCCGCCGTAGCGATCCCATGCACAAATTCTCGATATTCTCCGTGCTTCTGCTCGTGGCCACGGCGCCGGCGCCCGCGGCCGATCCCGACGCCGAGGCTTTCTTCGAGCGGAAAGTCCGGCCGGTTCTGGTCGAGCACTGCTTCAAGTGCCACGGCGAACAGAAGCAGCGCGGCAGCCTGCGGCTCGATTCGCGCGCGGCCATGTTGACCGGCGGCGATATCGGTCCAGCGATCGTGCCGGGCAAACCCGATGACAGCTTGCTGATCAAGGCGATACGGCAGACCGGCGATTTGAAGATGCCGCCGGACAAGAAGCTGCCCGATGCACAGGTCGCCGACCTTGCGCGCTGGATCGCCGCCGGCGCCGTCTGGCCAGGATCGGACAAGTCCGATGGCGCGGCGCCGGTCCGCAAGTCCGGTCTGCAGGTTACCGACAAGGATCGCAACCATTGGGCGTTTCAACCGGTTCAACGGCCGACAGTTCCCCAAACCCGCAATCCGCAATCCGCCATCCGCAATCCGATTGATGCGTTCATCCAGGCTCGGCTCGAAGCGAAAGGCCTGACGCCGAATCCCTCGGCCGAGCCGCGGGAACTCGTCCGCCGACTCTATTACGATCTGATCGGCTTGCCGCCGACGCCGCAGGAGGTCGAGGCGTTTGCGGCCGACCCATCGCCCGCGGCCTACGAAAAGCTCGTCGATACGCTGCTCGCTTCCCCGCACTACGGCGAAAAATGGGGTCGGCATTGGCTCGACCTGGTGCGGTACGCGGAGACCAACAGCTTCGAGCGCGACAATCCGAAGCCGCACGCTTGGCGCTACCGCGATTACGTCATTCGCAGCTTGAATGCCGATAAGCCGTACGACCGCTTCCTGCGTGAGCAACTCGCCGGCGACGAACTGCCCGACGGCGGACCCGATGGGCTGATCGCCACCGGATACTACCGGCTCGGCATCTGGGACGACGAACCGGCCGACCGCGACCAGTCACGATACGACGTGCTCGACGACATCGTGGCCACGACCGGACAGGTGATGCTCGGCCTGACGGTGGACTGCGCCCGCTGTCACGACCACAAGATCGACCCAATCCCCCAGCGCGATTACTATCGCCTGCTATCGTTCTTTCACAACATCAATCACTATCGCAACGGCGGATTCACCGATGAGGCACCGCTGTTCGCCGACGCGGCGGCGCGCGAGGCGTATCAGCGCCAGCGGCGCGATCACGAAGCGCGGCGGAACGCCGTGCAGTCCGAGCTCGCGGAACTGGAGCTCGAGTTCCGCCGCAAGCGCACGGCTCCGGCCGCCGCCCAGCACGATATCGACGATCTCACGTACCGCTTTTACCGAGACACCTGGGATGCGCTGCCGAACTTCGACGCGCTGAAGCCCGAAGACACCGGCGTCCTACCCGATGGGCTGTTCGATCTCGCCCCGCGGACCCGCGACGTGTCGTTCGGCTTCGTGTTCGAAGGCGCCCTGATCGTCCCGCGCGACGGCGTGTACACGTTTTATCTCGATTCCGACGACGGCGCCCGGCTCGTTATCGACGGAACGGAACTGATCCGCTACGACGGGATTCATGGTCTCGGCCGCGAGAAATCGGCCACGATCACCCTGACCGCCGGCCGCGTTCCCATCCGCCTCGACTACTTTCAGCACGAGCAAGGGTTCGGCCTGACGGTGGCCTGGTCGGGACCGTCGATCTCCCGGCGGACGCTGTCGGCCGCGAAAGCCGGCGACATGCCGACCGCCCTCAACGCCAAGCAACTGGCGGAACTCATCGATCGCGAAGGCGTCCGCGTGCTCGGGAAGGCGGCGACGGACCGCCACCGCGCATTGCGAAAGGAATTGGAAAGTCTCAAGGGTGATCCGCCGGTGGACAAGGCGCTGGTCGTGACCGAGCGCGGTCCGAAGCCGCCGGCGACCTATGTCCTCCTTCGCGGCAGCCCACAGGCCCGGGGCGAGGAAGTCGAGCCGCAGTTTCCCGAAGTCTTGGGCGGCGCCAAACCGCAGATAACGAGCCTGAGTCCGAAGACCTGCGGCCGACGCAGCGCTCTGGCCGATTGGATCGCTTCGCCGGACAATCCGCTGACAGCTCGGGTGATGGTCAATCGCCTGTGGCATTACCACTTCGGCCGCGGCATCGTCCGCTCGCCGAACGACTTTGGCTTCCAGGGCACGCCGCCGACGCACCCGGAACTGCTCGACTGGCTGGCCGCCGAGTTTGTGGCCGGCGGCTGGCGGCTCAAGCCGATGCACAAGGTCATCGTGATGTCGGACGCCTATCGCCGCTCGTCGCGGGGGCAGCCGGCCGCACTCGCCGCCGATCCCGCCAATGACCTGTTCTGGCGATTCGACATGCGGCGGCTCAGCGCCGAGGAAATCCGCGATTCGATTCTCGCCGTCACCGGCACGCTGAATCGATCGCTCTACGGCCCGAGCGTCTATCCGGAGATTCCAAAGGAGGTCCTGGCCGGGCAATCGATGCCGGGTTATGGCTGGCACACCTCCTCGCCGGAGTTGCAAAATCGGCGCAGCATCTACGTTCATCAGAAGCGGTCGCTGCGACTGCCGATCCTCGAGAGCTTCGACGCGGCGGAGAGCGATCGATCCACGGCCGTGCGCTTCGCCTCGACTCAGCCGACGCAGGCGCTCGGTACGCTCAACAGCGAGTGGATGCAAAAACAGGCGGGGCATTTCGCGGAGCGGCTGCGGCGCGAGGCCGGACCCGCGCCGGCGCCACAGGTGAGACTGGCCCTGCACTTGGTCACCCAGCGGCCGCCGCGATCCGATGAAATTGAGCGCGGCCTGCGACTCATCCAGCAGTTGCAGAGCGACGGCGAATCGGCGGAGTCGGCCCTTCGCCGATTCTGCCTGCTGGCGCTGAATTTGAATGAGTTTGTGTACATTGATTAGCTGAGGCGAAACTCGAAATCCGAGCTTCGAAATCCGAAACAAACATCGAAAACAGAAACCGTCGAAACCAGAAATGAGCCATGGCTGAGGCGACTGCGGAACGTCGATATGACCTGGAAGATCGGATGCGCCAGTTTGCGGTCCGTGTGCGCGCATTCTTGAAGCGCTTGCCGCGAACGATGGCAAACGCCAAAGACGGCAAACAATCGGTCCGATCCTCCGGCTCCGTGGGCGCGAATCACATCGAAGCAAACGAGTCTCTCAGCAAACGGGACTTTGTGATGCGAGTCAAGTTCTCTCGAAACGAAGCGAAGGAGTCGATCGAATGCTTATGACTGCTCGACAAGGGGCAGATTCCACCGTGGCGAGCGAAGCAGAACGACTCATTCAGGAGGCGGCGGAACTGAAACAGATATTCGGCGCCATCCTGCGGAATTGCGAGTGACTTGATCGCCAGCAATTCTTTTGGTGATTCGGGCTTGGACATTATTTCGGATTTCGAATTTCGAGTCTCGGATTTCTCGGTTGGGAGCGCTAACGATGGACGACCCCTGCCGCCAGTTTTGCCGCCGGACACGCCGGGAATTCCTCTGGGAAGCCGGCGCCGGCTTCACGGGCGTGGCCCTGACCGGACTGCTGAGCGCCGACGGATTCTTTAGCGCCGCGGCGGCGGCCGAGGCCAGCGCCAACCCGCTCGCGCCGAAACCGGCTCATTTCCCAGCCAAGGCCAAGAGCGTCATCTTTCTGTTCATGTACGGCGGGCCGAGCCACATCGAGACGTTCGACTACAAGCCGAAACTCTACCCGCTCGACGGCAAGACCATTCCGATCAGCACGTTCGGCCGGGGCGGCAAGAAGAACGAGGGCCGCGTCGTCGGGCCAAAGTGGCAGTTCCAGCAGTACGGCCAATGCGGAAAATGGGTGAGCGATCTGTTCCCGCACCTGGCGCACTGCGTGGACGACATCGCCTTCATTCACTCGATGACGGCCGATTCACCGATCCACGGCTCGGCGATGTTGCAGATGAACACGGGCCGGATTCTGTCCGGCAGCCCGTGCCTCGGCTCCTGGGTGAACTACGGACTCGGCAGCGTGAATGAGAATCTGCCGGGCTTCGTCGTGATGCTCGATCCGACCGGCGGCCCGATCTCGGGCGCGAAAAACTGGTCGAGCGGCTTCATGCCGGCGACGTATCAGGGCACGACGCTGCGCTCGGCCGGCGAACCGATCCTCGATCTCAAGCGGCCCGAAGGGCTCAGCGAATCGGCGCAGCGGAAGCTGCTCGACGCGTTGCAGGAGTACAACCACGAGCATCTCCGGCCGCGGGCGGATAATTCCAATCTCGCCGCCCGCGTCGCCAGCTACGAACTGGCGTTCGCCATGCAGCGGCACGCGCCCGAGGCCGTCGATTTCTCGCAGGAAACGGAGGAGACCAAACGACTCTATGGGATCGACGAGGCGAAGACGGCCGACTTCGGCCGGCGATGCCTGCTCGCGCGACGGCTCGTCGAGCGCGGCGTGCGCTTCGTGCAGATTTATGCCGGCGGCGCCCACAATGACGACAACTGGGACGCCCATACCGACATCGAGAAGAACCACAACTACCACGCCGGACGGACCGATAAGCCGATCGCCGGCCTGCTTCAGGACCTGAAGCGCCGCGGGTTGCTCGAATCCACCCTGGTAATCTGGGGCGGCGAGTTCGGTCGTCAGCCGACGGCCGAATACGCCAAGGGCACCGGCCGGGATCACAACGCCTACGGCTTTACGATGTGGCTGGCCGGCGGCGGCGTCAAAGGCGGCGTGAGCCACGGAGCGACCGACGAGCTCGGCAACAACGCCGTCGAGCACCGCCACCACGTCCGCGATCTGCACGCCACGATCCTGCATTTGCTCGGGCTCGACCACAAGAAGTTGACGTACTTCTACGGCGGGCTGAATCAGAAATTGACGGGCGTAATCGAGGCGGAGTTGATTCAGGACGTGATGGCGTAAGCGCGAACTCGTTTCGCGCCCGCTGCCGACGGGCAGCGGGCGCGAAACGGAGATTGAAAATCAATTCACTCGACGACCGCGAGAATGTCGTCTTCCGTCATGATGAGGTACTCATCGCCATCGACGGTCACTTCCTGGCCGCCGTAGGACGTGAACAGCACACGGTCGCCTTCCTTGACCTGGAACGCGGCTCGTTTGCCGTTGTCCAGCAGCTTGCCGTCGCCGACGCTCAGAACCCGCCCCTGCTTCGGCTTCTCCTTGGCCGTGTCGGGCAGCACGATGCCGCCGGCGGTCTTTTCCTCGGCTTCGAGACGTTTCACAACCAACTTGTCGTTCAACGGTACGACTTTCACGAGTCAGGTCTCCTCAGAAGTCTAGGACTGCGACGGCGCCGCGCCGCCGATGCGAATGTCACCCATGCCATCCTGATACCGATGCAGCGCCCGCACCACCGTGTGGAGGACGAGGTGCTTGTTGACCGGCTTGGGGATCACGCTGTAGGCGTGGGCGTTGAGCGCCTGCCGGATCAAGCCGTCGGTGGCGTCGGCCGTCACGAGAATGCACGGCAGCCAGTCGTGAATCTGCCGCACCAGCCGCAGCGTATCCAACCCCGTGAGCGTCGGCATGTACATGTCGAGCAGCACGGCGTGAACCAGCTCGCGGCGGACAATCTCGACCGCCTCCTCGCCCGACGACGCCAGCACCGTTCGATAGCCCTGCGGCTCGACGATCTCGCGCAGCGCCTCGCGGCACGACGCATCGTCGTCCGTAATGAGAATCGAGTACGGTCGCTGAGCAGCGGCAATCATGGCAATCAGAGTGAGAGCAACTCGTGTACCGGCGGTCCGACAAAGGACGAACAGGCGGCGCAATCAATGATCTGAAAACATGTTACGATGCCGTCGCGACGCGCCATGTGTCTCCGCGGTCGGTCATTGCCTGCCAGCCCATTCCGCCGCCTGCCGAGTTGACAGCAAGCCGTTGATGCCATCGCAAGTCATTCCTTGCGGTTTTTCACCGGCCAAAGCGTGTCCGGATCGAAGTCGTCGTCGTCGAGCCGCACGTTGAGTTGGAATCGATCGAAGCAGTAGTAGTCGATTTCCCGGCCATCGACGTCGTATGTGATCGACAGCACTGGCCATTTCGTGGTTGGATCGAAGCCGAGCACGCGCCGGCCGCCCTGTGGCGCTTCCGGCTCGCGGTGCGGCGGAAACGTGACTTCGACAATTTCGACCGGCTTGGGGAACTCCGGCCGTTGAACCGGACCGACGTAACGAATCGACAATCCCGGAGCGCCGCGGCGTGAATCGTCGAGCATTCGGCGAAAGCGCGCGACCGTGCGGCAGATGCCGGCTTCGGTGATCGGGTACTTGCTGGCGGACCGCACCAGAGCGCTGTCCACCGGCAGGTCGAGCCGGCGGCCAGCGGGGGTAAATGGAATGTCTCCCGCGGCCGTCAGAATATGCAGCTTCTCTCCGCGGCCGGCGGAATAGGCCACTTCGCGCCCCTGGGCCATATCGCCGAGCCATTTGAAATGCACGCTGAATGGCCGGGCGCGGAACTTGAAGATCAGAACCTCTTCCGGCTTCTGTTTGCCCGGCAGATTCTCGCGCCGACGCAAACGGCAGATGTAACTCTCGCACTCGGCGCACGCTTGCTCGGCATCGTGGGCCAACCGGGTCAGCGGATCGGAATCCGTCGTGGGTTTCGGCGGCGATTCGGGGGCTTGGAACGCGGCCGGCTGCACGGCCGGCGGAACGCTCGACTCCGGCGGCGGGTTCGACGAACGAGCCGACTCGCGGCGCTCCGGCGTCGCACAGCCCGCCATTGCGACCGTCGCCAATACAATCCACTTGCCGGCGTCCCTGCCGCGCATGCGCCATCCCTCGAAGGCTTCCGCCGGTGAGAAGGCTAACCGATTTGGGGAAAGGCGCAAAGCCCGAGTTGGCCAACGTGTTTCACGCCGATTTTGCCGTCATTTGCCGCGAAAACTCGAGATCGTTGATCAGGCACGGATGCTTGTACTGGTCGGCGCTGGCGCCGGTTTGTTCGAGCCGCCGGCGATCCCACTCAGTCCAGGTTCCCGGCGCCAGCCAGACGATTCGCACGGCGCCGAGACGGCCGGTGGCGCGCTTGCTCCGGTACTCGTCGTTCGACCGGCTCAGGGCCGCGTCGACGGCCTTGACCAGCTCCGCCGCGACGCTGTCGCTCCACGCGCCGCGCTCCACGAATAGGCCATAGTAGGGCTGCCGTTCGTCCCAGCACGGCGCTAATGCGTAGACGGGCAGCCGCGCGCCCCGGCGCGTGACTTCCTCGACGACGGCCTGCGTTACCTGGTGCTCGGAGAGCTTCTCGCCGGTCAGGCTGGCGAATTGACTGCCCTTGCCGAGAAATTCGATCAACGGCGTCCGCCCGTAAAATCCGGTGACCCGCACCAGATCACGAAGGTCGTAGCGGTACAATCCAGCCGCGGTTGTCGGCACGAGAAAGTAGTTCTGCCCGACTTCGACTTCGTGCGCTTCGAGAACTGTCGGCTGCGGCGAATTCACCTCTCGCTCGGGAATGAACTCGAAGAAGTGCGTGGTCACGTCGAGCACGCCGGACTTCGTGCCATCGGCCAGCGGAATGCTCATGCGGCCTTCGCTGGCCAAGAGTCCGAGATCGCGGACGTAGGTGTCGCCGTAGAACTCAGTCAGTTGCCGGAGATACGGGCCGACGCTGCCGCCGGTCCAGGCGCCCAGGAGCATGCGGGACGGCGGCCAGACGTCGCGGGGCCACAATTCGCCGGTGCGTTCGGCAATGGCGTCCAGCGCCCGGGCTTGCCGCGGCCGTTTCTTGAGTCGCGGCGACAGCGCTCGGCGAAGTTCATCGGGAATCGGCAGCTTCGCCGCCAGCGTCCCGTCGTGCAAGTCGCGCAGCAGGTCTTCCTTCCGCTCGTTGAGCATGCGGGCCAGCGACGCGAGCGTGCTGGGGTTCGGCGCGACGATCATGCCGACCGGCCGGGCGAGACTGAAGCGCAGCGCGACGTATTGTTTCGCCTCGTGATCGCGAATCCCGCTGGCTGCCGCGGGGAACGTGTACAGGAAACGGATGATGCGCTTCTGCATTCGCACGGTCAGTCCCGAGAGGCTGCCGCAGGGAATGCCGGCTTCCGTGGTGTACTCTTCGGGATCGCCGGCGACTTGCAGGATCGGGCTGCACGAGATGCGTTGATGGTCGAGCAGCGCCCGCAGACCCCAGCGGTTCCAGCCGCGGCGATAATCGGCGAGATACCGCGGCGTGATCGGGATCGTCTTGCGCGTGGCCGTGGTCCCGCTGGTCAGCGCAAACATCAACACGCGCTCGTCCGTCAGAAGCGCCCGCGTCTCGCCCCGGCGAACCCGCGCGATGTACGGCTCGAAGGCGTCGTATCCGGCGACCGGCAACTGCCGGCGAAAATCCGCGACGCTATGGATGCTCGTGAAGCCGTGCGCGCGTCCGAAATCCGTCTCGGACTGCGTCGCCAGAATCTCGCGCAACAGCGCCTGCTGGACTTCCTGCGGGCGTCGGCACGCCGCCGCGAATTGCCACAACTTCACCCGGCTCGGAAAGCCGACAACCTTACCCAGCGCCAGAACGAGCAGACGCGGAACCATGCACTCCTTGTAGTCGATCGCACTCCGCTTGCCTATCGGAATTGATGGTCCGAGCGATCCACGATGACAATGTCCTCGGCTCCGTGATCTGGAGACACCGGCCATGGCATCGGTTCTTGCGACTCCCACGGCAACGCCGGACGACCTTCTGCGCATGAAGGGCGGGCCGGCAGTCGAACTCGTTGACGGGCGACTCGTGGAGAAAGCCATGGGACAGGAATTAGATTTGGTGGGTTCGCGACTCATCACTCGGCTTTCGAACGCGGCCGGGGACAAGGTCCGCTTTGTGTTTGGCCCGCACTGCGGCGACCAGATATTCAAACCGGATCGGTAGCGCGTGCGATATCCGAATGTCTCGTTCACCAAGGCCGAGCAACTGCCGGACGGACCGGCCGAGGGACATTGCCGCGTGCCACCCGAACTCGCCATGGAAGTGCTGTCTCCCCACGACGAGGCGCTCGACGTGGAAGAGCGCATTAACGACTTTTTGCTCGCGGGCGTCCCGCTGATGTGGGTCGTCAATCCGTCGACGCGATTGGTCACAATCTATCGCAGTGACGGGACTGGTGGCCAAAGGACCGGCGATCGGGAACTCAGCGGCGAGCCTTCCGTTCCGGACTTCTCCCGCCAAGTGAGCGACTTGTTCATCGGACTGAAGCCGCCGGCCGTTCGCTCGTCCTAACCGACGCCAGCCAGGTTGCGCTCAATGAAATCCAGCAACTTCTGTCGATACTCCTCCGGCGCGACGACCGGCGCCTGGTTGTGCTTCGCCTCCGGCACGATCCAGAGTTCCTTCGGCGGTTTGGCATAGGCGAACAGCGCCTTCGCCATGTCGCTCTTGATGTAGGTGTCGCCGCCGCCGTGGATCATCAGTAGCGGCCGACGAAAACGCTTGAGCGCCGTCTCGACGTCCGGGTATTTCACTCCCCGCTCGCGCTCGATTTTCCGCACGGCGGCGATCGCGATCAGCCCGTAGTACCAGGCGTTCAGCAGTCCGTGCAGCACGTAGTGCGGGTTGTAGATCGAGAACCAGTAGCGCATGTAGGGCACCATGACGGTGTAGGTGGCGAACGCACCGTCGGTGACGGCGCAGCGGATCCACGGCTCCTCGGCCGCGACCAAGAGTCCCGCGTTGGCGCCCTTGCTGAACCCGTAGAGCCCGATGCCGCGCGGATCGGCGTCCGGGCGCGACTTCAGGTAGGCGATGGCCGCCCGGCAATCGGCGACTTCGCGGTCCGTCACCCATTGCAGCGGCTCGAAGCCGTCCTGCCGATCGCTGTCGCCCTGGTTGCGCGGCTCGTAGGTGAAGATGTCGAACCCGGCGGCGCGCAGGTCGGCGCACGCCGGCCCGGCCGCCCAGCGATTCGACCCGAATTCCAGCCCGAACAGGATCACGCCCCGCCGCGGCGACGACCGCGCCTTCAGGTAACAACCGCGAAGACGCAGGTGATCCGTCGTCGGAAACGTCACGTCCTCGGCGTCTTCCTCCGGCTGCCCGCGCGGAATGATGAACAACGGCTTCTCAAGGAAAATGCGGACGACGTTGTCGAGATATTTGACGCGCAGGTAGATGTGGAGCCAGGTCAGCAGGCCCAGCATCGTGAGCGAGGGTGCGACGAGAATGACGATCCCGGCGACAATCCACGGCATGATAGCGATGGTACGAACGCGCGGAATCGCAGCCAAGCGAGACAGGGAGGCGCGGCGACAGAATGCGAGCACCCCGCACGGCTCGGAATCGCTGATTCGTCAGAACTGGAAGTAGATGAACGCCTTGCCGGAGCCGGGGCCGAGCACGACGACCAGCGCCACGGCGCCGACGTACGCCACCGCTCGGACGACCGACGGCAGCTTGAGCACGCCGCAGCGCAAGCCGCGCAAGCCGCTGAAAGCATGTCCGATCACGACGAGTCCAATCAGCAGTGGCGCCCACATCGGCACGGCGCTCGTTCCCGTCGCTGAGCCTCCGGCAAACGACTGCAACACCCGCGCGCAGCCGTCCCAACTCTGGGACCGCACAAAGATCAGTCCGACGCAGAACTGAAACAGGGTGACCGCCCAGCAGACAAACGTGTAGCCGAAGCCCGACCGCAGTCGGTCCGCCCACGCTCGGCCCGTGAGCGCCTGATCGTACAAGCGATGTCCGGCTAGGAGAACGCCGTTGTAGAAGCCCCACAGGACATAGTTCCAACTCGCGCCGTGCCACAGCCCGCAGAGCGTCATGGTGGCCACGAGATTGACCGCGGCCCGTCCCGTTCCCAGCCGGCTGCCGCCGAGCGAAATGTACAGGTAATCGCGCATCCAGGTCGAGAGCGTGATGTGCCAGCGCTTCCACAAGTCGGCGATGCTCGTCGCCAGATACGGAAAGTTGAAATTGATCGGCAACTCGAAGCCGAACCACTTCGCGCAACCGATCGCCATGTCGGAGTAGCCGGAGAAATCGCAGTAGATCTGTGCCGCGTAAGCCAGAACGGCCCAGCGGTGCGTGGCCGCGTCGAACGCCGCCGGATCGGCGAACACGACATCGACGAACTGCGCCAGCCGATCGGCAATGAACAGCTTCTTGAAAAGCCCGATTACGAACCAGTTCAAGCCCTCGACGACCTGGCGAGGCGACACGCTCGGCGGCACGACCATCTGCGGCAGAAACTCGATGGCTCGGACGATCGGCCCGGCAACCAGCTGCGGAAAAAATGCGACGAACATCGCGAAGTCCGTAAACGACCGCACCGCTGGCAGCTTGTTCCGGTACACGTCCAGCGTATAGCTGACGCCCTGAAACGTGTGAAAACTGATGCCCAGCGGCAGGATGATCTTCCAGGTGCGCTCCGGCATGTTCCAACCGAGCCAATGGAACAGCGACACGGAATTGTCCACGACAAACGCGGTGTACTTGAACGCCGCCAAGAGTCCGAGGTTGGCAATCAGACTGGCAATGAGCCAGAGCCGGCGCTTGCCCGGCGTCGGCGCCGATTCGATCCACAACCCCGCGTAGTAATCGACCACCGTCGGAAACACAATGACCCAGATGAACCACGGGTTCCACGCCATGTAGAAGAACCAACTGGCGACGAGCAGAAACTGGTACTTGCGCTGGCGATCGCGCAGCCAGTGGTAGACGCAGAGCACGACCGGGAGAAACACGAAAAAGGCCGGGCTGGCGAAGTTCATCGCGACTCTCCTGTCGCGGCAGCGAAGGTGCGCGGATTGTCGATCGCGCGGCGGAGCCAGGCGCTGAGGCGGGCGGCCCCGGCCGCGTTGAGATGGATCAGATCGGAGAAATCCGCATCGGTCAGTCCCAACTCGTCGCGCCGAGCCGTGAGCACTTCGACACCGCGCCGGCCGGCCACGTCCCGGAGCAGCGCCCGATACATGGCGTATTCCCGCTGATACAGTCGCTCATCGAGATCGGCGGGCACTGGCAGGTCGACCAGGAGCACGGCGACGCGGCGTTCGGCCGCCCAATCCAGCAGGCGCTCCAGATACTTCACGTGTCCGCCGGCCAAGCGATACGGCTCCAGGAACGGTAAGCGGTCGCAGGGTTCGCCGATTGCTTTCCGCAGGTCGAGCCGCGTGTGGGGCGTCTCGGCCGGTTCCGCTCGATAGCCGACGCCGGTCCGCAGCTCGCCGACGACGCGCGCCTTGAGCCGAGCCTCCGTCGCCGCATCCGGGCACAGGCCGGGAAGGATGCCGTCCGCGGCGTCGGCGGCCCACAGCCGAATCCCGTTGCGATGCCGGTAGAGTTGCCAGAGTCGGCTGACGCATTCGCCGCCGAAGTGCCGGACGCACCATTCGAGGTCGCGCGGCCGGAGTCGCGCCCAGCAGACGACGTCGGCCGGCGTCATGAGGGTGCGCGGACCTTGTGGCTCGAAGCGGGCGTCGTTGAGATCCGTCGCCGACACCGCGTAGACGAGGAGCTGCGGCGGCGACGCCACGGCGTGCTCCACGGCGAGACAGACTTCCGACGTGGTGGCCAGCGGCAGGCCGAGATTGTAGGCGCTCCGGATCGGCCGGCCGTTCCAATGCGCGCCGATCAGTTTCGTCGGATCGATCCCGCACATGGCCGGTGAGCCGCCCGCCACGAGCACGTCCCAGGCGCCCTGCCGGCAGCGATTCAAGCGCTCTCGATAGGGATTGAGATCGTACGTCTCCCAGCGGTCGGCATTCACAGCGACAATCAGGTCCAGCGCGCCCAGCGCGCCGAGGCACCAGAGCACGACGCGGAAGCGGTGCAGCGTCCGCCACCAACTCGCTACCGGGGAGCCGGGCGTCACGGCTGGACCTCCGCGCGCACCGAGTGCAGCGATTCGTCGAGTTGCCCGCGCAGCCAGGCGCTCAGCCGCAACGCGCCGGCGCCGTTGAGATGGATAAAATCGGCGAACTCCGCGTCGCTCAGACCGACGGCTCTTCGATCAGCGCGCAGAACGCGCAACCCGAGTTCGCTTTCCGTCCGGGCGAGCCAGGCGCGATACTGAGCGAATGCGTCCGTGTGCAGACCCTCGTCCAGCTCCGCGGTGACCGGCATATCCACGAGCACGAGCGGGACGCCGGCGCCGGTCGCCCAATCGACGATCCGGCGAAAGTAGACGAGATGTTCGCCCATTCGAAATCGATCGAGATAGGCGAAGCCGTCGCAGCGCACGCCGGCGGCCTTGAGCAGATCGAGCCGGCGATCGCGGAACCCGGGATTAGGGGCAAAGCCGTCGCCGCGACGCATGGCCTCGGCGTAGGCGCGATAGGCGCGCATCTCGCCGGCCGCCTGCGGTGCGAATCCGGGACAGATCGACTCCACGCAGTCCGTCGCCCAGAAACGGATGGCGTTGCGGTACCGATACAACTGCCAGAGGCGCGAGAGTCGGCCGCGAGTGTAGTGTCGAATGACCCATTCCGCCGATTGCGGGCGCGCCGCCACCCAGGCCGCCACGTCCTCGAAGTCCATGAGCGAGTACGGCCCGTGCGGCTCGTTGCGGCTGTCGTTCAGGTCGCTGGCGGTGATGCCGTAGACGATCAGGCGCGGCGGACGTGCCAGGCCGCGCTCCAGCGCGTGCCAGAACTCGGCCACGGTCCCGCCTGGCAGGCCGAGGTTGAACGCGTTCGCCAGTGTGACGCCGTTGGCTTGAAGCCCGGCGAGAATGGCGGGGTCGATACCCTCGCTGACCGGCGAGCCGCCGATGACGACGAGATCCCGCGGCTCGCGGCGGCAGGCGCGGACGCGCTCCAGGTAATCGTCGGGATCGTAGCGGCGCCAAACGGAGCGCTGGCTCGCCACGGCCGCATCGACGGCCGCGAGACCAAGAACGACGTAGATCGGTAATCGGAACCGCCAAATCAGCCGGACGGTTCCCGCCCACCGCGCGCACACCGGCATCGCGCCCTCCGTGGCGTTCGGATGCGTCGGTGGGAGCTTACCGGATCACCTGATTCGCGCGAAGGCGAATCGACGGCCGAGGCGCGCAGAAATCGCGAGCGTGGAGCGACAGCCGGAAACGAGCCACAGATGAACACGGATGCACGCCGATGAAGTGTTCAGCGTTCATCCGTGTCGATCTGTGGCGTTGCAGCGGCCAGAGTGCCGTTCCGAGTGCTAGAATTCGGTTTGAACGACCTGCCCGTCGTTGCGCCCGGCCAGCCACTTCAGGTTCTGGATGTTGCCGCCCTCGCGGAAGAACCGGACCGAGCCGTCGCAGAAACCGAAGAACGCGCCGCCGGGATGCCGGCTGCTGAAGGCCTGCGGCGCGGTCCCGTTGATCTGCGCGCTCTGATCATCGACCTGCCACATCACGCAGGAGATCATCACGCTGCCGGCTGTCAACGTGCCGACCATGCCGGGCCAGATCGCGGCCCATTTCGTCGTGACCTCGTCGAACATGCACTCGCCGATCGCCAGCGTGCTCGACGTTCCGTCGGGGATGTCCGTGATGCGAATCTTGCTGTTCTGCCACATCACGCCGCCGCGATCCTGGTTCGTGATGAAAAAGCCGCCGGCGTTATCCGGCCCGCAGACCGCGCGGTAGTTGGAAGTCGCGTGGTTGTTGCGGAACGTGTTCAGCGCCGGGCCGATGTCCGACGGGCAGCGGTAGATGGCTAGCGGCGTCTGAGTCAGCGGCGTCGGCGGCGCTGGGTTGGCCCCGCCGCCAAAGAGTGCCGGCGGATAATTGAACGACTTGTACAGCGGGTCCTGCTCGACGAACGGCAGAATCAGCATGCCCCAGCCCCAGCCGGGCAGATAGTCGTACGGGCTCGGCGGGCTGTTGACATACGCGGGAGGAAACTGCCCGAACGACAGCGCGTAATTGTGCAAGGCCAGCGTCTGCTGCTTCAGGTTGTTACTGCACTTCGTGCGGTTCGACGCTTCGCGGACTTTCTGGACAGCCGGCAGCAGCAGCCCGATCAGGATCGCGATGATGGCGATGACCACGAGCAACTCGATCAGGGTGAAGCCAGGCGGCCGATGACGACGGACGGGGGACATGGGATGTTCTCCGAGCTGACGACGGATGATGAAAATGCCCGAAGGGCGGCCGGTGCGAGCTTGGACCGCGGCCGCCGCGGACGGTGCGGTCAGTGTAACAAGTCACCCCTGCCATTGCACTAGAGAATCTGAGAGATTGATGAAAAAAAGGCCGCCGGCGTCAGCTGAGCCGGCGGCCCCGGTCTTGCTTGAATTGCGTCACTGATCAATCTGATTCCATGACTGTTGCGGATGCCGCCCCGCTCTTGATCAGGCCAATCGCCTTCTCGCAGTCGGCTTTCGCTTTGTAACCCTGGCTCGACGTTGCGATCGTCTGGCCGTTTGTCGAGATCAGCCGCCAGCGGAACTTCATTTCCTTATCCTGGTACGTTTCGAACTTGAGCTTGTCGCCATCGACGTCCTTCATGATCCGTTCGACGCCGTTCTTGCAATCCGCCTTTTTCGAGTATCCTTGGCCGGAGGTCGCCAGGATTTCTCCATTGGCCGCTTTGAGTCGCCAGCGAAACTCCTTGGCGGCGTCAGCGTAGATTTCGAATTTCAACTTGCCGCCCTGAGCCCAGATCCTGGCAGTCCCAGGCGAGAAGCACAAGCCGACGACGAGCAGTCCCAAGCCCGACAATCTAGCGCTCCGAATCATGGCGCGTCTCCTCGGGGTTTGGGCGACCGTGGATGGTGGCATTGTCGGCGACGGAGCGACCGATTCAAGGCCGATGTGGAGCGAGCGCGATCATCGGCTCGGCGACGGCGCGTGCCGAGTCAACGACAGCATCGCATTGTCGAGTCCCACCAGCGCCGGCGCCGCGCGCGGCACGGCGCGAATCGCCAGGATGCGAATCGGCTTGGAGAGCGACGGGGATTCGTGCGTCGGCGGTCGAGGCGTGTCGGGCGGTGACTCCGGCGGCGGAGAATCGTCGCCCGATTCCAGCGCCGCGGCCGGGACGACGCTCGGCGGGCCATGCGGGACAAACAACGTGTCGATGATCGAAGGCACGTCAGCCGCCGCCGATTTGGAATTCTGTTTCGCGGATGCAGGGCCGGATCCTGGAAACAGGGCGCTGACCGAGACGCTGCGGCTCCGCGCGGCGGGCGTGAGGTCCTGGCCCATGGCGCACGCGCCCGCCAGGCTCGCGGCCATGGATATTCCGGCGACAATCCGTGCGCGCAAGACCGCAGCCTCCGACGGAATTGAGCGACTCTGCCTGTTCATCGGCGCGAAGGTGCAAAGCACTTTACATCCACAACGAAATTACTGATGGAGGCGATTGGGCGATCTTGGGAGCGGGGAACATCGCTTGGTATGCGTTTCCGCTGAGGCAGAGTACAGTATCAGTGTGCGAAGAGGAGTTTCATTGTGCCCCCTTGCCCGACGTGCGGCCAGACGTTTGGAACGGACGTACGCTTCTGCCCGGACGACGGCACGCCGTTGACCGAAACCGCGGCCGGCACAGCGGCCCAGTCCCAGACGGTCTCTGTCAGCCCGGCGGCGCCACTCGGCACGCTCATCGGCGGGCGCTATCGAATTGCGGAGCTCCGCGGCGGCGGCGGCATGGCGCACGTCTTCCGCGCCATCGACGCGACGCTGGAACGCGAAGTCGCCGTCAAGCTGATCAACCCGAGCCTGCGCACCGAGCCCGAGTTCGACGCGCGGTTTCAACGCGAAGCGCGGATCGCCAGCCAACTGACCGACCCGCACATCGTCGTGGTCCACGATTACGGTCTCGATCCGGCCCACGGCCCGTTTCTCGTCATGGAGTACCTGCGCGGGCAGTCGCTGCGGGAGCGCCTGCGCTCGGATGGTCCGCTGCCGTTTCCAGCCGGCATGCAGCTCGGCGCTCAGCTTCTCCTCGCGCTGGTGCATGCCCACGAGCGCGGCGTCGTGCATCGCGACATCAAGCCCGACAACGTATTCCTGCTCAATCAGAGCGGCGTGCGCCTGCTCGTGCGCGTCCTGGATTTCGGCATTGCGCGAATCTACCGCGCTGACGCGCCGGTGGTGTCCTCCACGATCACGCAGCCGGGCGCCGTGGTCGGCACGCCGCGCTACATGGCGCCGGAGCAACTGGCCGGCCTGCTGCGCATCACGCGCGTGGCCGAGGGCGCCAACGCCGCCCGCTTTGACGTGGCCCTCGACCCGGCCGGCCTGCGCGCTCTTCTCGACCCGCTGGTCGAGCCGCTCCAGCGCGAGGCCCGCGACGCCCGCTTTATCTTCAACGACGAGACCCGCCAGTTGGACGTCATCCAGCCGGCGCTGGACGCGCGCGAGCTGGACGTGGAGGCCAC
>JRYK01000279.1_pt1 | contig 46147 bp, 44 predicted proteins | sample 235381 | NCBI WGS metagenome assembly JRYK01 (sample SAMN03074220, study PRJNA261476) | activated sludge metagenome | biome: Wastewater Treatment Plant; feature: Wastewater; material: Activated sludge; isolation source: activated biomass of a wastewaster treatment plant treating hydrocarbon... ... | reverse complement strand
GTGGCGAGCTTCACGGTGGTCTCCTCGGGCGGTGCGTCGTTCGGTACGTCAGGAGCATCGCCGCGCGGCCCCTCCCCGCCGATGCACCGCCGGGGTGGTGTGGGCCACCCCCCGCCGTCTACGCCGAACTACGTATTCCCCAGATCCTCAGGTATGGGATAGGGTCCACGACGTGTCCGTGCGCAGGCCCCTCCTCGCGCTGCTCGCCGTCGCCGCCGTGCTGGCCGCGCCGGCGTGGGCCGGCGCCTTCGGGGCCAACCTCGATCAGGCGCCCAACAGCACCCTGACCTGCGCCAACGGGGCGCCGCTCTCGCCGTTCACCGAGCTCTGGCCCGCCCAGGGCAGCACGGCCTGCACCTGGACCCACGGCGACGTCAGCACGGGCCAGGCGCTGTTCGTGCCGTCGTCCGGCGTGGTGACCGCGGTGCGCGTCCGGGTGGGGCCGGTCACCGGGCCCATGCAGGTCGTGCAGCTGCGCTCGCTCTACCAGAACACCGCGACTCCCGGGAAGCCGCTGTTCGCCTGCTGCTCGGGCGTCGCCGCGAGCGCCGTGTTCACGCCCGCGCCCAACTCGGTCACCACGGTGCCGGTCAACTTCGTGGTGAAGGCCGAGGTCGCGCCGCCCCCCGAGGACACGCAGACCATCGCGGCCCTCGACATCCTCGGCCTCACCGTGCTGGCAGGCAACGTGCCCATCCCGATGTACCAGACCCCGGGCGCGGGCGGCACAACCGCCTATACGGACAACTTCTGGTACAACGGCCCGGGCGGGAACGGCGTCATCACGGGCCCGACCGCCAACATCATCCAGGCCGGCATGAACAGCGGCTGGATCGTGGCCATGAACGCCGACATCACCCCGGCCGCAGCCGGCGGTGGCGGCGGCGGTGGCGGCGGTGGTGGCGGCGGGGTGACGCCCACGCCCACGCCGGTGACCCCGCCGGCGCCGGTGCCGGTGCCGGTGCCGGTCGTGCCCACCGCGACGCTCCCGGCCGGCACCCTCACCGTGCGCAACGCCATCGCGCCGCTGGTGCTGGCCTGCGGGGGCAACGCCGCCTGCGTCGGTCAGGTGGTGCTGCAGAACCTGCGCCCCGCCGGCCAGACCGAGGCCGCCCGGGCCAGGCCGCGGCGGGTGCTCTACGGCACCGCCAAGGTGGACATCGCGGCGGGCACGAGGGGCACGGTGCGCATCAGGCTCAACCGCGCCGGCCGGACCCTGCTGTCCGGCCGGCGCAGCGTCAGGGTGTGGGCGGCGGTCACCTTCACGAGCGGCGGGGCCGTCGTGAAGCGCGTCACCCTGCGCAGGTAGCCCGCCTCACAGCGACCGCCGGTACACCCGGAACGCGCGCGTGGCCAGCCACGCGCACGCCAGGGCGAACGCGGCGAGCATGCCCAGGTGCCCCAGCACCGAGGCCGGGTCGGCGCCGCCGCCGACCGCCTCGCGCCCGGCGCCGGCCGCCCAGTCCAGGGGGTTGTACGGCGTCACGGCCTGGATCCAGCCCGGCATGAGGCTGCGCTGCATCCACACGGTGGACAGGAACGTGAGCGGCAGCACCAGCATCTGCACGGCGCCCACCACCGACTCCTCCCGCCGCAGCAGCAGGGCCAGCGCCACCGACAGCGCGGCGAAGCCGGTGCCCAGCAGCACCGCGCAGGCGATGAGGGCCAGCACGCCGGCCGGGCCGCCCGGCAGGCTCGCGCCGACGGCCAGCCCGAGGCCGATGACGATGAGCGACTGGATCACCGTCACCACCGCCTGGTGGCCCAGCACGCCGGCGACGAGGGCGCCGGGGCGCACGGGCGAGGCGAGGAACCGGTCGACGATGCCCCGGTCCAGGTCGTTGATGATGCCCATGCCGGCCCAGCCCCCGCTGAACAGCGCGGTCACCACGACCACGCCGGGGGTGAAGTAGTCGATGTAGGACGCGTCCGAGAAGCCGGGGATGTCGGCCACGCTGCGGAACGCGGCCGAGAACAGCAGCAGGTAGACCAGGGGCTGGGCCAGCGAGATGGCGATCCACCAGGGCTGGCGGGCGAGCGCGCGCAGGTGGCGCCCGGTCATGAGGCGCGCATGGGTGACGGCGGCGGTCATGCGGCGAGCTCTCCTTCCCCGGCCGCGAAGCCGCGGCCGGCGTAGCGCAGGTACACGTCGTCCAGCGAGGGGCGCGCGATGGTCACGCTGGCCACGCGCACCCCGGCCCCCTCCAGGGCCCCGATGACCCCGGGCACGGCGCCCGGCCCGTCGTCGGCCCTGGCGCGCAGCACGGCCCCGTCCAGCGCCACCTCGCGCAGGCCGCGCAGGCGCGCCACCACGGCGCCGGCGCGCTGGCGGTCGACGGCCTCGGGCAGCTCGAGGTGGATGGCGTCGCCGCGCAGCTCGCTCTTGAGCCCCTCCGGGGTGCCCTCGGCCACGACCCGGCCCCGGTCCATGATGGCCAGGCGCGAGGCCAGGCGGTCGGCCTCGTCCAGGTAGTGCGTGGTGAGCAGGATCGTCTTGCCCTGCCGCAGGAGGAGCCGCAGCCGCTCCCACATGAGGTGCCTCGCCTGCGGGTCGAGCCCGGTCGTCGGCTCGTCGAGGAAGAGGACCGGCGGCTGGGCGACGAGCGCCGCGGCGAGGTCGAGCCGGCGCCGCATCCCTCCCGAGTAGGTCTTGACGATGCGGTCTCCCGCGTCGGTGAGGCTGAAGCGCTCGAGCAACTCGTCGGCGCGGCGGCGGGCGGCGGCGCGGCGGCGACCGTAGAGGCGGCCGACCATGACCAGGTTCTCGGCTCCGGTCAGGTTCTCGTCGACGGCCGCGTACTGGCCGGCGAGCCCGATCTCGGCCCGCAGCGCCGCCGCATCCGCGACGACGTCGAGACCGATCACCGTGGCCTCACCGGCATCCGGCTTCAGCAGCGTCGTCAGCACCCGGACCGCGGTCGTCTTGCCGGCGCCGTTCGGCCCGAGCACGCCGAGGACCGTGCCGCGGTCGGCCTCGAGGTCGATCCCGTCGAGCGCCCGCACGTCCCCGTAGGACTTGACGAGCCCGCGCACGGAGATCGCAGGCATCTCATTTCTTGGTGTTTCCGTCATGCAGCCCCTTCCCGGCTGGTCGGATCGTCACGCCGACAACTGAGACCGGCCGGAAGCGAAGAACTCATCGCTCGACTCGACCGGCGGCCCTGGCCCGGCAGGGTAGCTGGCGCTCGGCGCGCTCGGCGGGCGCCCGATCGTGCTCAGTCGCCGCGAGCGGAGAGCTCGTCGATGCCGCCGGCGGCGAAGAGCATGATCGGCGCCTCAGCCCCCGGTCGCCGCCTCGAACTTGCCGAGGAGCTCGGCGAAGAAGTCCGCGCGGGTGACGACCGCGTGGACCCGGCCACCGGTTGCGACCGGAACGATGAGGACCCGATGATGGATGAAGATCTCGGCGAGCTCGGTGTCGGAGTAGTCGTCCTCGACGACGACGGCGTTGCTTCGCCTCGCGAGCTCGAGGAGCGCCTTGCGCCTCTCCATCGACAATGCCATCCCGAGCGGAAACTGATGCGAGGGCGTGACGCAGATGATCCTCGCGGCGGGCGGGATCCGGTCGACCTGCATCCCCTGGGAGTCCACCGGGACTGCGGCGATCCGGGCCCCCGCCGCCTCGAACACGCGGCGCATCGGCGGGTAGCCGGGATCTTCCACGGCCACGATCGTCTTCTCCGGCGTCACCAATACGCGGGCCAGCAGATCGAACGCCTGCTGCGCGCCGGAAGTGATAACGACATCGTCGGCGGTGCAGGAGACCGCCCGGGCGTAGGAAACGTACGGCGACACCGCCTGCCGCAGCGATTCGCGACCTTCCGGCTCGGCATAGGCCGCAGGAGTCCTGGACAGTACGCGCAGCGCACGTGCCGACAGGCGCCGCCAGATCTGGAACGGGAATTCCCCCTTGTCGGGCAGGCCGAGCGCAAAGTCGAACTCGACGGCGGGTCCAGGCGCGGGCGATGGCGTCAAGCGCCGGTTGCGCCAGTACGCCACGAGGCGTCGATCCGCGCCGTCGTGTACAGAGAGATTCACGCGCTGCACGGTGCGAGGCACTACAGCGGCCACGAAGGTCCCACCGCCAGCGCGAGTGACGACGTAGCCCTCGGCTGCGAGCAGATCGTAGGCCGCGACGGCGGTGTTGCGCGATACGCCGTGCGCCCGGGCGAGCTCTCGTGTGGACGGAAGCAGCAACCCGGCGTGGAGGCGGCCCTGCGCGATGCCGTCCCGGAGCTGCGCGTGCAGCGCTCTCAGCCGCTGGCGCGAACCGCGCGCGGGAAGGCGGATGTCCAGGCCGAAAACTGGTTCCATACTCTTTGCACCGTCTGGATCTTTTTCTGGTCCAGTTCGGATCCTACCATCCGCTTCACTCAACGACCTCTTCGACCAACCACGCGAGTTCCCGATGACTGATCTAGAGATTTCTCCGAGAGACCTCCACCCCCGGCGAACGATCATGGTGCTGGACACGACGATGCGCTATGTCGACGTGGGCAGCGGCGCTCCGATCGTCTTCCTGCACGGCAACCCGACCTCGTCCTACCTCTGGCGCAACGTCATCCCCCACGTCGCAGACCTGGGGCGCTGCCTGGCGCCGGACCTGGTGGGAATGGGGGATTCGGCGCCCGCACCGGGCGGAAGCTATCGCTTTCGCGATCACGCGCGCTATCTGGACGGCTGGTTCCAGGCGATGGACCTACGCGAAGGCGTCATCCTGGTCCTTCACGACTGGGGCTCCGCCCTCGGCTTCGACTGGGCGCGACGCCACGCCGATCGTGTCCGCGGCATCGCCTACATGGAGGCCCTGGTGCAGCCGCGTCGCTGGGAGGACTTTCCGGCGGGGCGGGACCGCATCTTCCGCGCACTGCGCTCCGAGGAAGGCGAGCGGCTCGTTCGCGAGGAGAATTTCTTCGTCGAAACGGTGCTACCGAAGAGCATTCTGCGGGCGCTCCGGCCGGAGGAGCTGGCGGCCTACCGCCGGCCATTCGCCGACCCGTCAGCGCGAACCCCGACGCTCGCCTGGGCGCGCGAGCTCCCGATCGACGGCAGCCCGCCCGACGTGGTCGCGGTGGTGGAGGCCTACGGACGGTGGCTCGCGACGAGCACGCTCCCGAAGCTCTTCGTCAACGCCGAGCCGGGCGCGCTGCTCGTCGGGCGCGCGCGCGAGTTCTGCCGGACCTGGCCCAATCAGCGCGAGGTCACCGTCCCCGGCATCCACTACGTGCAGGAGGACTCGCCGCACCAGATCGGCCGGGCGCTCCGCGCGTTCGTCATCGACGTGCTCAGCCGCGCGCCGGCCGGCGAGCGTCCCAATCATCCGCGTCACGCCGCAGAAGGAGCGCCGAATGGCTGAAGTGTCGATCGTCTACTGCAAGCCCTGCGGCTATGCCGGGCGGGCCGCGGATGCCGCGGGCGCGCTGCGCAAGCAGCTCGAGCTCACCGCGAACCTCCTTCCCGGCAAGGGAGGGATCTTCGAGGTCCGGGTCGGCAACAAGGTGGTCGCGAAGCGCTCGAAGGGTCATTTCCCGGACACGGCGGAGATCGTTTCCGCCGTGTCGGCGGCGCTGAAGCCCTGAATCGCTCGCAGCTCGAGCGGGCCGTGATCGACCTCCATTTCAGCCCGACTCCGAACGGCCTGAAGATCCGGCTGTTGCTCGAGGAGACCGGATTGGCGTATCGAATGATCCCGGTCCGCCTGTCGGAGGGCGAACAGTTCGCACCGGCGTTCCTGGCCATCTCGCCCAATGGGAAGATTCCCGCCATCGTCGACCATGCACCGGGAGATTCAGCCGGACCGGTCGCCGTGTTCGAATCCGGCGCCATCCTCCTCTATCTCGCGGAGAAGTCCCGCCAGCTCGTGCCCGAGGGCTGGGCGCTCGCGCCCAGCCCTCGGGTTCACTGGGCGTCGGAAACTAGCGCTTGAACTGGTCCAAATTCTCGGAGCGGTTCACAGGGGGCCGTTCCCAAGTAACCAATGGTCCGAGGATTCCTAGGCAGGCCAGAACGTCGAGCGGACTGTCAGGCATGCACGGGCGCACTGCCTACCGGTTTGCGGATCCCGTGCGCCGAGGGGATAGCGTCGATCTGCAGCGCCGTGAGCGCGGCTTCAAGCGCGCCGCCTTCGGCGTCGCGTAGGGCCGCCTCGCGTAGGCGCGCAAGCGCCTGGCCGGCGTCAGGCTGGCCAATCAACGACTCCGCCGCACGCATCAGGAGGTCGAAGCGACTCTGGCCGCGCGCGTGCGTGTCGCTATACCCTTTGACGAGCCGCCGGCAGCGCAGCACCTCTACCGCGAGGAGGTAGTCCTGGGCCAGGATTCGGGCGACCATGTCCAGCCATGCCCGAAGATGAGCCTGCTCCAGGGCGTGCCGGTGGCTGCCGCGCCGGGTGCGGCGCAACTGGGCGACCGCGCGCAGCATCAGGTGCCCGCGGACCGTGTGTGTGCGCACGCGCCGGCTGCGGTCGATCCGCCGCGAAAGCCAATTGCGGAGGCGGGGCGTTTCGTTGATCCGCTCGGCGACGCCGCGCGGCAAGACGCCGAGGATCTCCTCGATTCTCGGGTGAAAATACTCCTCGCAGCCGATCACTTCGCCGACCTTCGCTGCCAGCTCGCCCCGAATGCGTGCGCTGCGCTCGGCGCGCGTCTTCAGATCGGCGACTCGGATCACATCGTCGTAGCACATCGCCACCGCGATCCAGCGTGCCGCCTCGATCGTCAGCTTGTAACCTTGGCCCGCGTCGTCGCGCGCGGCGAGACTTGCCACTCGGTCTAAGTATTCGGAGCCATAGGCGGCGTCCTGCCAGTCGACGACTCGCGCCAATCCCTCGCCCAGCCATGCGTGTGCGGCCGCGGGATACTCTCTGCGGATTCGATCGAGCAACGGCTCAAGCGCCATGCCTTCGGCGTGCATCGGCAGCGCGCGCGGCGGCGTGGCCATGGCGTCGTCAGGCGTCGTCTTCAATGGTTCGGCTGTGCGGACCTTGTCTGCGGCTGCGCGCAGCGCAGCCAGACTGGATTCGACACCGACACCGCTTCGTCGAATCACGGATTCGAAGTCGTCCTGGCGAAACGGGAGCGCGCCGCTGCCGGCCAGCGCACCGAACAGGCTGGCCGAGATCACGCTGCGGTGCTCGACTGCGATCGCTTGCATGTCCGCGGCGACGAGGCGGCGGGCCTCCCTCCGAACCCGTGCGAGGACTTCCGCGCTATCGGCCACGCCGTTCCCGGGAACAACCTTCTCCTGAACCGCGTACGTTCGATGGCTGCTGGTGACGACCATGGTTCGATCGGGAGTGACGAACCCGCGTTCGAGCCCACGTCCGGCCTCCATGAGCTCCGCCGCAATGAGCACGTCCACCTGGCCCGGAACCGGCATCAACGCCATCACCGGCTCGCGACCCGGAGTCGGCTCCACCAGTTCGAGGTAATAGACCGTGGCGCCGGTGCGCTGTGCAACGCCTGCGACGGAGGTCGATTGGGCGGTCCAGCCGGACTGTTCGGCCAGGTCGGCGATCCAATCGACGAGCACGCCGCCGCCCTGGCCGCCCAAGGCGAGCACGGCGACATGAATCGAGCGCGGCGCGGGAATCGTCATGCACCGGGCGCGGATGGGTACAGGGCGCGGCGCGAGCGGATGCGCTGCTCGCGTGCCTGCATCCATCCGACCACGCGCCGTCGCCAGCCGGCAACCCAGCGCTCGCCCACCCCCGGGTTGTGAACCCTGTACGCCCTGTAGAACGATGGGCACAGCACGGCGGCGTCGGCGACTTCGCCGCAGTGGCCGCACGCCACGCAGTGCTCGTCGACGTGGGCGACGGGATCGGGCTTGAGCGCATCGCCGCTGGGCGCAAGCGTGAGGCTCGGGCATCCGGAAACCCGCATGCAGGCGTGATCGCCGGAACACACCGCGGCGTCGACGCCGAACCGCTCCTTGACCGCGCGCCGGCCGGCCTCGATGTCATGGGCGACGCGCGGTCGCTCGCGCCGTTGGCGATTGAGCATGCACTCGCTCTGCGCGATGATGACTTTCGGGCCGGGCGCATCGGTGGTGAGGGCTTCGCGGAACGCGGCGCGCATCGCCGTCACGTCGTAGGTCCGGTCGATGGTGCGCACCCAGTCGACCCCGACACCGCGCACCGCGCGCTCGATCGGCTGCAGCGTGCGCACGTTCGTGCGAAGGTACGCCGCGAAGAGCGCCCAATGATCATCTTCGTCCCCGCTAAGTGACATGGCCTTGCCGCGCGTCGCCGTCGTGGGAGGCTCCATTGCCGGGCTTACTGCAGCCGCTCTCCTTCGCGACGCAGGCTGCGACGTCGAAGTATTCGAGCGCAGTGCTGCGCCGCTCGCCGGCTACGGTACTGGGATCGTGGTGCAGCCCGAACTCGTGCGCTATTTCCTCGAGCGCACCGCGATCACGCTTGAGCGGATCAGCGTGCCCTCGCGTTCCATCCGCTACTTCGACGCCGAGGACGGCTCGCTCGTCGGCGCAGTCAACGCCGATTGGCGCTACACCTCGTACAATGCCCTCTACCGCGGTATGCTTGATAGTTTCGGGCGCGAACGCTACCGGCTGGGCCACGCACTTGTTGCCCTCGAGCCGGTGAATGGCATCGCACGGCTCAGGTTCGCGAACGGCCCGACGGTGGAATGCGACCTTGCCGTGTGCGCCGACGGCGCCTTTTCCACCGCGCGCCAGCTTCTCTTCGGCATCTCGCCTCGCTACGCCGGCTACGTCACCTGGCGGGGGCTTGCCCGTCGCGATGCACTTTCGCGGCGGACGTGGAACTTCTTCAACGATCACTTCACCTACGGATTGCTCCGGGATGGGCATCTCATCGCCTATCCCGTGCCAGAAGGCGCGATCAATTTCCAGTGGTACTGGAACGTCCCGGAAGGGCCGGAATTCGAGCGCATCATGACCGACCGTGCGGGGCGCGGCACCAGATCTCGGTCCATGGGGACGCTCTTCCCAGCGCGGCGCGCGACTAACTCCAGCGGCGCGCCGCCGGTCGCATCGCCGTCGTTCCGTTCGTCGAGTTGATCAGGGCCGCGGACCGGCCGTTCCTGACCGTCATCGCCGACACCGATGTACCGCGCCTAGTGGCGGGCCGAGCCTGCCTCATCGGGGACGCTGGAGTCACCGGCCGACCGCACGCGGCGGCCGGCGCGGCCAAGGCCGCGCTCAATGCCTGGGCGCTCGCCCAGGCGCTCGTCGCATCCGCTGGAGACGTCGAGGTCGCGCTGCGGGCCTGGGAGCCCGAGCAGCTGCGTCAGGGCCGCGCCCTCCTTGCCAAGGTCCGCTATATGGGCGGGTTGCTGCAGCATGGCGGGAAGATCGTCCCCGGCGATCCGCTCGTAAGGTTCGGCATGCCGGCGGAGAACGATGTTTTCCCTGCTCTACCGCCCTGCTAGCATCCCCGTGGCGCGCCACCGCGGCATCGATGATGCCGGCCGGGCCGTCTGCGAGACGCTCCCCGTCGCCAGGAAAGGAGCACAGTCAATGATGATCCAGACCTCGCCCGAGGGCTGTGCTGCGCAGATACCCGATCATCCACCCGCACGGGCGATCGAGTCCTCGTGATGCAGTCCACCCAGCACCGATTTCGCGAGCACGACCAGACCCTCGCGAATGCGATTACGCGATTCTCGAGCGTAGAACGGAACACCTTGTACCGGAGGGTCGGGCACGCCAGGCCCCAGCGCCATGTGAGGGCGCGATCTGTTGTAATGCGTTCTCCAGTCTTTAAGGATGGCACGCAGATGCGCCTCTGAGATTGGAATCAGCCAATCCAGACATTCGCGCCGGACAGTTCCGATCACGCGTTCGCAAATCGCGTCGGCCACGGGCTGCGCAGCGGGCACTTGAGGATCTGGAGGCCGAGCTGTTCGATCGATTCATCCAGGCTCTTCGCAAAGATGCGGTCCCGATCGTGGATCAGGTAGCGGTAGCGGCGCTCGAATCCGAGAGCTTCCCGCAACTGCTGAACCGTCCAGGCTGCGGTGGGATGAGCGGTGACGCTCAAACGTAGCAGCCGGTGCGAGCCGTGCTCGATCATCACGAAGACGTAGAGCAGCCGAAAGGTCGCCGTCACCGCCAAGAAAAAATCACAGGCAAGAATCGCCTTGGCGTGGTTTCGCAGGAACGTCGCCCAGCGCTGATCACCGCGCGGCCGCCACGGCGGGCGCTTTGGCATGTACTTCCCGACCGTTCGGGGCGAGACGCGAATGCAAAGCTTGAGGCGTAACTCATTGGCGATCCGCTCCTCTCCCCAGAGCGGATTTTCAGCGGCCATGCGGCGGATGAGCTGACGCAGTTCGACCGGAATTGCCGGTCGTCAGCGCAACATAGCCCCGCGGGACAGGAACTCGGCCACGATCAAGTTGAAGAGTCACGGCGCTTCGAGGTGCGGGAAGTGCCCGACTGCGGGGATGACGCGAAACACCGCGCCCGGGATTGCGCGAACGAGTGCCTCGGGGTCCTGCGCGCGGCGACCGGGATCGGCACCCCCGGCGATCACCAGTGTCGGCGCCCTGATCTCGGCATGTCGCGCATGGAAATCCAAACCCGGCACCGCGTTGCACACGGCGAGATAGCCCGCAGTCGACGTCCGCTCCAGCATCCGGCGCGTCTTCTGGACCGCATCCGTCCGCGCCTCGAGGGCACTTGGGGAAAACCAATGGGCGAGGCTCTGTTCCACGATCGCGTCGATCCCCAGCTCTCGCACGCGCTGCGCCCGCTCGCGCCAGCGCTCCGCCGCGTCCGAGGGCAGGCGCGCCATCGTGGAGCACAGCACGAGGCTCGCCGTGCGGTCAGGGTGCTGCAGGGCGAAGAGCCGCACGATGACGCCGCCCATGGACGACCCGATCAAGTGCGCTCGCTCGATCTGGAGGACATCGAGCAGGGCGCGAAGGTCGGATGCGAGGTCGTCGAAGGTGAAGGGACCGGCCGGCGGATCGCTTTGCCCGTGCCCGCGCACGTCGTAGCGGACGGTCTCAAAACGGTCCGCGAAAGCTCGCGCCTGCGGATCCCAGAGCGCGAGGGCGCAACCGAGCGCGTGGACGAAAACGACCGCCGGGCCGCGACCTTCGCGGCGGTAGTGGAGCCGATGGCTGTTGACGAGCGCGTGCACGCCGGCCCGCCGCTTAGTCGATTCGGACCCCCATGTCCTTCACGGCCTTTTGCCAGTAGGCCGCCTCTTCCCGGAAACGTCGCGCCGTCTCTTCCGGCGGCGTCCCGACCGCGGAGACGCCGAGCTGGCGCAGGCGCTCCTGGGTCGTGCTCGACGACAGCGCTTGACCGAACGCCTCGTGGAGTCGCTGCACGATCTCGGCGGGCGTGCCCTTCGGGACCGCGGCCGCCCACCAGTTACTCGCCCGGATGTCGCCGAGCCCGACCTCGCCGAAGGTCGGAATGTCCGGGAAGGATTCCAGGCGCTTCGCGTTCGACACGGCGACGGCACGAAGCTTGCCGGACTTGACGTGCTGCGCGCCAAGACCGGCACCACCCATGTAGAACTGCACGTCGTTGGCGAGCAGCGCAGCCACCACTTGCGATGCCCCCTTGTAGGGGACGTGGGTCATCCCGAGGTCGCGAGTCTTGTTGATCAGTTCGGCCGACAGATGGGGCGTCGTCCCAGCGCCGGGCGAGCCGTAGTTGACCTTGCCGCGGTTCGCGCGCGCGAAATCCACGAACGCCTTGAAGTCCCGGGCCAGTACCTGGCCGTTCAGGAAGATGACCGATGGTACGTCGACGAGGATCGTGACCGGCACCAGCGCCTCGAGCGGGTCGAAGCCCATGCTGGTGTACAGATACTGGTTGATCACGAAGTTGTTGGTGGCTCCCACGACCACGGTGTAGCCGTCTGGGGCCGCCTGGGTCGCCGCCGCGGTGCCGATGTTCCCGCCCGCGCCCGGGCGGTTGTCGACGATCACCGGCTGACCGAGCTTCACGCGCAGCTCCTCGGCGAGGAGCCGGCTTACGGTGTCGCCCATTGCGCCGGAGACGTACGGGACGATGACGCGCACTGGCCGGTCGGGCCACTGCGCGCCGGCCACCGTGGCGGTAGCGAGCGCGAGCAAGACGCCCGCGAGGCGCAGGGGTAAGCAGCGGATCATGAGCGGTCCTCCGGGCGAGCGGTGGTTCAAAGGTCGAATCGCATCAGGTCGTGTGCGATCCGCAGCGGGCCGTCGTAGTGCTTGCGGATGTCGCGCACCACGCTCTCCATGAAGTCGGGGCCGACCAGCTCGATCGGCATGTGCCGGGCGAGGTAGCGCTTCATCACCGGGCTCGTAGTGTCAAAGTGCCCGAAGTGGGTCGCCACGAGGCTCTTCACGCCGGCACGCGTGGCGAGCCTGCCGAGCTCGGTCGGGGAGGTGTGGGCGAAAGTCCCGATGTTCGTGCGCTTGCGGAACTCGAGCGCCTCTTCCGGGAAGGTGCATTCGTGGATCAGGAGGTCGGCATCTTTCGCGAGCCGGACCATCGCCTCGCAGGGCTTGGTGTCGCCGCTGAACGCGATCACCTTCCCGGCCGCCTCTACCCGGAAGCCGAAGCAGTGCAGGATCTCGCTGGGGATGTGATCCACATAGTCGGCCTGCACCGCCACGAGGCCATCGTCGAAGATAGGCCCGGGACCGAACTCGTGCACGACAGGCCGCACCATCTCCAAGGTCTCTGCGCGCTGCTTGTATTGCGCGCGGGCGCGGATGTCGGCCTGGAAGGCGCCTTTCTCCAGCAGGTGGTCGACGAAGGTCTGGGTGCCCTGCGGGCCATGGATGTGCAGCTTCTGCGCACGGTTGCTCATCCACGTGCTGATCACGAAGTAGGCGGTGTCCTCGATGTGGTCGAAGTGCAGGTGGCTGATGAAGACATTGTTGACCGTCGAGGGATCGATGTTCGCGCGAACGAGCTGTCGCGTCGTGCCGTGTCCAATATCGAGGAGGTAGTGACGGTCCTCCATGGAGAGGACGATGCCAGAGTGCCCGCGGTCCGGATCGACCAGCGCCGCCCCTGTTCCGAGCATCACGATCCGGATCGTCGATCTCATGCGGCCTCCGTTGCGAGCCCCTGAAATGTAGCGCTTGCGTTCCCGCTCGGCCAACTGCAGATTTCATTCCATGAAATCCAGGATCGTCCTTGCTGGGCCGGGCGGTACGAAGCGCGTGGCGGCGCTCGCCCGAGGGCTCGACGCGCTGCGCGCCATCCAGGGCCAGCCGGGCCTCACCTTGCATGCCCTGCACGAACAGCTTTTCGTCGACAAGGCCACGCTCCTGCGCTATCTGCGAACGCTGGAGGACGCCGGGTTCATCGTGCGTCGCATCGCCGATGGCGGATATCTCCCGGTCGTGGCCACCGGTGCTGCGCCGCGTTGGGTCGCGCTGACCGAGGCCGCGCGACCGGTGCTCGAGACGCTGAGCCGCGAAGTCCCTTGGCCGACCGACCTCGCAGTCCGCGACGGCGCGACCATGCTCGTGCTCGAGAGCAACCGGCGCTTGGTATCGATCCGCGTGAACCGCGATGCACTTGGCTTCCGACCGCACATGCTCTGGTGGGCGGTCGGTCGCGTCTGGCTTTCCTACTGCGGCGAGTCCGAGCGCGAAGAGATTCTCGCGCTGCTTCGCGCCTCGGCGGCGCCCGAGGACCGGCCCGCGCGCAACCGGGAATGGGTCGAGCGGTTGGTCGCGGACACCCGGAAACAGGGCTACGGGGTCCGCGATACTCGTCACGCCGGGCTCGACGTTGGACTTCCTCATCAGCTCTCGGCAATCGCGGTGCCGGTGCGCCGGCGCGGACGGATTCTCGCGTGCATCAACCTGGTCTGGATCCTGGACGCCGCAGCCGAACGCGCGATCGTCGAGCGCCACCTTGGGACGCTGAACGCGGCGGCCTCGAGGATCGCCTCCCGCCTCGGCCGCCTTGCGCGCCAGTCGTGACGAATCGCGGAGGTCCCGCCGTTTCACTCGCCACCTTGCGCCTGAAGGGGTGGCGAGTGTCCCCTCACAGTGAAGCTCGCTTCGGCGCGCGTCGCTCATCTCGCGACGCGCGCCTCGGCCGTGCTATCCGGCAACAAGACCGCCCTGGCGCGATGACCTCGTTGAGTGATCCAATTGAGCGCACTCGCGGCGTTTGAAAGCGCAAAGCGTTCGGTCCGCAGTTCGAGCTTTCCCTCCACGAGCCACTGAAGCAACTGGGGAGCGGCCTCACGGGCGGCCGATTCCCTGCGCAGCATGTTGAGCGGCAGCACCGAGACGTCGCGCTGGATCAGGTTTGCGATATTGAGCTCAGACACGTTTCCCGCGGTATAGCCGATCAGCACCGCACGACCGCCCGGCGCGAGTGCCGTCAACAATTGCGCGAGGCCTGGACCACCGATCGCGTCGACGAGGAGATTGCACCCTTCGGGCATCTGCTCTCGGCTGAGGACGGGCTGGACACCGCTTGGCAGGCCTTCTGTCGCACCAGCATCCCGCATGAGTGCAAACACGTGCGCGCCGGCCTGCACCGCCAATTGCGCGGCGACAGACCCAACCGCCCCGGTTACTCCGGTGATGACGACACGCTCACCGCTGCGCAGTCCCCCGACATCATGCAGAGCCACCCATGCCGCAGTACAGGGAGAAAAGAACGAGGCGCCTACTTCCATCGGCAGTCCGTCCGGCAAGAGTCCGATCGCTTCATCAGGAGCGCTGATGACCTCGCACCACGTGCCGTCCATGACGGTGCCCAGTCCTGCGCCACGCACCCAGACGCGGGTGCCAGCCGGAAAGCGCTCACTTCGCATGACCACGCCAGCGCCCTCGGTACCTGGCGTGTACGGCAGCGGGGGCTGCTTGAAAAAGCGGCCGCTCAGCACAGAGCGGTCGAGGTGGCTCACTGTCGCTCCATGCATGCGTACCAGCGTGCGTCCCTTCGCGGCAACAGGTTCGGGGATGCTCTCCAAAACTGGAGGCGTGCCCCACGTATAGATCCGCATTGCTTTCATATATATTCACCTACTCCAAGAACTGGGCGGCCGTGAGCGGCATGTTTTCGCGCCGCCTTGAAGGACTGTGCTCTGCGCCGAGTCGTCAGACGTGAGTTGCGCCACCACTTGTTAGCCGTGTGTATCCGAGACTACGGCGGCGATATCCGCGTGCGGTAATGCCGTGTTCTGATGACGTGATACCCCTGGCAGTCGGAATTGAATTGTTTGTTGAGTTCCCTCGCGAGCCATGCGGATGCGTGATGAGGGTGATAAGCCGCAGCGGCCTCACGGGGCGAGTATCACGTCATTAGCAGTTGTGATTACCGCTCGCCGCCGAAGACTGCCTACCCTCCGCACCTGCCCATCGCAGGAGGCTCGACATGACACCGCAGGAACGCATGCTCATCGAGCACGAGTGCACGAAGCTGTGCTTGCAGCTCGCCCTATTCACCGACACCCGGGAATTCGAGAAGGCTTCGGATTGCTTCGCCGTCGAGGGCACGTTCGCGCGGCCGCTCTCGCCGGAGCGGATCCTGCGCGGCCGCCGGGAGATCCTTGAGGCATTGCGCCAGAAGCCTCCGGGCGACAGCGCACAGCATTGCTGTACCAACATCCTCATTGAGGTGCAGGACTCTACGCACGCGGTCGGGACGATCTACTTCACCGTCTTCAGTCAGCGTGGAGCCGCTGGGGAGGACTCCAGCGGAACGCCAAAGCGATTCATGTTCGTCGGCGTCTACCACGACCGCTACATGCACACGGATGCGGGCTGGAAGATCGAGGAGCGCACAGGCTCCCTGCATTACCGCTGCAACTGGTTTCCCGCGTCCGAAAGGAGCTCATGATGCAGCCTTTGAAACTCGCACGGACGGCGGCCGCGTTGAGCCTCGCCTTCTGTGCCACGGCGGCAGCGCAGGTCTTCCCCTCGAAGCCGATCCGTTTGACGATCGGCACCGTACCCGGAGGTGCCGTCGACGTCCTGGCTCGCGCCCTTGGCGAAGGTATGTCGGCTCATCTTGGCAGCCCCGTCGTCCCGATCACGAGGGAGGGTGCGAATGGCTCGATCGCCGTCGCGCATGTTGCCCAGTCCCCCGCCGACGGCTACACGGTCGGCTTTACCGGCGCAGGTCCTTTCGTGTCGCAGCCGTTCATGCGCACCGACCTGCCTTATAGCGTGGCCGATATCGATTTCCTCTGCCAGGTGTTCGAGATACCCGTGGCGCTCGTCGTCCCCGCAGACTCCCCGTTGCGAACGCTCGAAGATTTCATCGCCGCCGCAAAGACCCGGCCCGGCAAGCTCAATGTGGGACACGGTGGTCTTGGCAGCATTCCGCATCTCGCGATCGCCCAGCTCGAGAAGCACGCAGACATCAAGCTCAACCTGATCGCGTACAAGGGCGATGCCGATCAAACCACCGCCGTGCTCGGCAAGCACCTCGATGCGGCGGTTCCCGGCGTGAGCTCCATCAGCAATAAGCCCGTGCGGGTGCTGGCGATTTTCGCCGCCGAACGCGCGGAGACGCACCCGGATGTACCTACCGTGAAGGAATCGGGCTACGACGTCGTCAAGGTCGGCATGGTGGGGCTGTACACGCGGAAGGGAGTGCCGTCGCCTGCGAGGGAAAAGCTAGTGGCCGCCTGCAAGACTGCATCCGAGAGCGACGGCTACCGGCGCGCGAGCGCGAAGATCGGCCAGTCGGTCAAGTATCTGAACTCTGAACAGTGGAGCGCGCGCATCACCGAGGACGCGCGGCAGAACAGAGCGGTCGTGGAGGTACTCAAGTGACTCGAAGCGTACTTTCCGGAAAGACCTGCATCGTCACTGGCGCAGCGAACGGTCTCGGCGCAGCCATCGCAATCGGGCTTGCAGCGCACGGCGCCCGCCTTGTCCTGGCCGACATCGATGACAACGGGCTTGCGCGCACTGCGGACCGCATTGCGTCCATGTCCGGCGCAGTGGGTGCCGTCACGCACCATGCGGACATGAGGGACGTGCAGCAGGTGGAGTCGATCGTGACCTGCGCCATCGACGCACACGGATCGCTCGAGGTCATTGTGAACAATGCCGGTCTCGGGCCGGCGATCGTTCGGCCCGACTTCCTCAGCAATCCGCTCAAGACCTGGGACGTGCCCGTGGACAAATGGCGCACGATCCTCGAGGTCAACGCGATCGGTCCGTTCATTCTTTCGCGTGCCGCGATCCCGCACATGCTGAGCGCGGGCCGGGGCCGCATCATCAACATGTCGACATCGTTCGGGACGATGTTGCATCCCAACTTCGCGTCCTACGGCGTCTCCAAGGCCGCGTTGGAATCGACCACGGCAGCCATGGCCAAAGGCCTCGAAGGAACCGGCGTCACCGCCAACGTCATCCTTCCCGGAGCGCCTGTGGACACGGCGCAGGTACCAGACGATATCGGCATCCCCAGGGACAAGCTGCTGCGGCCGGAAGTGATGGTCGATGCGACCGTCTGGCTCGCGAGTGATGCCTCTGCGTTGGTCAACGGGCGCAGGATCATTGCGGCTTATTGGGATACCTCAAGAACCGACGCGGAGAACTTGGAGAAGGCCTCTGCGCCCGCGGCATGGCCTCAGCTGATCCAAGCCTATGCGCTCGCGGAAACAGGCAACCTGCGTTAGCCGCCGCGCCATTCCGATCCTCCATCAGTTCACTACGAGTGGAGTAAACGAAACATGCCCGCAACCGTCTTTCCCACCGGCGTCACTATTAACCGGCCGGACAAGAGCTACCCGACATACGTCATGTTCGACGGCCGTGACGGCTGCTCGCGCCTGATCGATATGAACGGCATCGTAGTGCACAGCTGGCCGCACACCGGCTTTCCGGCGGAGGTGCTCGACCCGGCCGTGACCGGTCGCCGCGGCAACGTGATGTTGCAACGGGAGCACTCCACGTTCGAGAACAAGGCGATCCTCGAGATGGACTGGGATGCCAACGTGGTGTGGAGCTGGGGCGACTCGCAGTCGCCCTGGGGTGCCGCGAAGCAGAACCACGACCATGCCCGGCTTGCGAACGGGAACACCCTCTTCATCTGCCACTGCGAATTCAACGTGCCGGAGCTCACCGAGAAGCCGTTCATCGACCAGCCCATCATCGAGGTGGACAGGAAGGGCGAGATCGTATGGAGCTGGTACCCGCATCAGCATCTCGACGAACTGGGCCTCAGCGCGGAGCAAAAGCGTCTGCTGTTCGCCCCCGAGATGCGCGTGCGCATCGCGGGCATCCTGAACCTGAATAACCTCTCGCCCCTCGGCCCGAACCGCTGGTTCGACGCCGGCGATGAGCGATTCCATCCGGACAACCTCATGATCGACTCGCGCGAGGCGAACTTCGTCGCGATCATCGAGAAGACGACCGGCAAGGTCGTGTGGCGGCTCGGCCCCGACCTTCCCGGCTCATATGACTTCTCTAAGAAGCGCTTCTCGGGACCCGTGCCACGCCCGATCGACAGCATCTCGGGTTTGCACGATGCGCACATCATTTCGAAGGGCCTGGCCGGAGCCGGCAACCTGCTGATCTTCGACAACCAGGGAATCGGCGGCTTTCCGCCCGTGTACCTCAACTTGTTCAGCGGCTCGCGCGTGATCGAGGTGGACCCGCTCAGCCAGGAGATCGTCTGGCAATATGACGGCTCAAAGAACGGCGATCCGAGCTGGATGTTCTATAGCTCCTTCATCTCGAGTGCGCGCCGCCTGCCCAACGGCAACACGCTGATCTGCGAAGGCATGCACGGCCGCCTGTTCCAGGTCACGCCGGAGGGAGAAAACGTGTGGGAGTTCGTCAATCCTTTCTACGGTCCCTACTCGGTGCACCTCGACACCCGGCACGGCGCTTTGCACAACTGGGTGTTCCGCGCGCAGCCCGTTCCGCGGGACTGGGTTCCTGAGGGCACGCCGTTCCAGAACAAGGCCGTGATCCCGCCCAAGAACGCCGAGTTCCGAATGCCTGCGTGACCTCACGGGCTAGGAAGTACCGCATCTGGGGCGCGACCGATAGCATCGGACACGCGCCCTACCTCGCGAAGCTGCTACCGCAGCATCGGCCACTGGATGGAAGCCTTCGAGTCGTCCGAGAATAAGGAAGCCCTCTGGTCGGTGTTCGAGCGCGAGGCGCGCCGGCTCATCGATGCCGGCGCGGACGTGATCGTGCCCACTGTGGGAATCCCGATGATGTTGTTCGGCACCGAGCCGGGTGCGAACGTGGACGGCGCGCCCATCGCCAACCGCTGCACCGTCGTGATCAAGGCGGCGGGAATGGCGGTCAAGCCGCGGCGCCTTGAGGGACTCGGGCCCAGCCGGATCCCGCAGTCCGGATTGGCCCTTCCGTCAGAACAGGCCCTGCGCGAACTCCTCGAGCACCGCTGAGCTGGCGACGCGGCGCCTCCACGCCGCGCGATCTTCAGAACCCGGCGATGTCGGTCTGCGGCCGCCCGATGAGCCGCATGTTTTCGCACCGCCTTGAAGGACATGCGGCCGGCAGCGAGTCGTCCGACGGTGAGGTACGCTACGCCCGTAGCCGTCTGTACCTGCCACTGCGGCAGCGATACCGGTGTGTGGTAATGCTGTCCTGTGATGACGCGATACCCCTCGGAGCCGGCATTGAGTTCCTTGTTGAGTTCGCGCAAATCGGCGCTGCCCACAGAGATCCAGATGCGCTCGCGCATCCGTCTTAGGCAGCTCCTGCTTGTCGATGCCATCGGCGTCGAAGGCAGCCTGCACAAGGCAGGCGAGCGGTTGGGAATGACTCAACCGAACGCGACCAAGCTTCTGCAGGAACTCGAAAAACTCCTCGGCGTCACGCTTTTCGAGCGCAGCAAGGCCGGGTTGATCCCTACGGAACATGGCCGGGTGATGTTGCGTCACGCGCGCATTGTGCTTGCCGATCTCGAACACGCCAGGCAGCAAGTGGCCGCAGTTTCCGATGGGATCGCAGGCACCGTGCGCATCGGCACCCTGGTGTCCAACGACCCGTCCTTGCTCGCCGCGGCGATCGGCCGCGCCTCTGAATCTGGCCGTACTCAGCTTCGCATAAGAGTCTTCGAAGGAGTCTATAACCAGCTCGTGGAACGGCTGATCAAGGGAGAGATCGACCTGCTGTTGGCACGAGGGCGTGACGATCCGCGTTCCGACGATGTGACCTCCGAGGTTCTGTTCCAGGAAAACTTCAAGGTGGTCTGCGGCATGGAGAGTGGCCTCGCATCCCAACAGCCTGTGAGTGCCGCTGCTCTTCTGGAAGCGATTTGGATTCTTCCGCCGAGTGATTCACTCGTCCGCAGGAACATCGACATGCGGGTGATGGCGGAATGCGGCAGGAAACCTGAGCGCGTCGTCGAAGCCGTATCGGTCCTGACCACACTGGAGATGATCCAGCATGGCCCGTTCGTCGGCATCATGCCGCCACGCATTGCGAAGGCTTTTGCAGTGCGCGGTCTTCTGCGCATCGCGCCATTCGAGCTCGGCGCGGTAGGCGGCCCGATGGTTCTCCTGCGCCGATCGACAAGCTCGCTTGCTCCGGCCGTGGAGTCGTTCATCGGTTTCATCCGCCGAGAGGCAGCGCGTCACCGGCCGACAGAAACCGAAGCCGACGGTGGCGGACAGTAGCGAAGCCCTTGGTACCGCCTCTTCCTTAACTACTCCGGCTCTATCCCTGCCCGCTGGACGATGCGCACGTAGTTACGCGCCTCGTCCTTGAATGCGTCGCCGTGATGACGTGATGCTGGGGCCGCGGAGCCGAGCGGCGTATCACGTCATCAGAAACAAGAATTACCGCTGTAGTGGGGCTGGTCTCTACGCTCGAGCCTCGAAGTGGTCAATGGGCTTCTCGGTTGAAGGCATGTCATCGGCGACGGTCAGCCGGCCTCGCATGCTCGACGCCGCTGCAAGAGCCTTGGCGGCCACGCATTGATCGCCTGTACGCAGTGCTAGGAGATTCGATGGCGAGTTATCGCGACCACTATTTTCCGAACACCGAGACGCTCGGCGCTGAGGAGATGCGGATCATTGCGCTTGGTACGGGCCGCCCGTTCCTGCGCCCTGCCCAAGCAAACGCCGGTTGGCTCGTCGAACTCGGCAACGGCGACAAGTTCATGTTCGACTTCGGATTCGGAACGCAGACGAACTTCTCTGCGCTCGAAATCCCGTACGAGCGAATGACCGCTTATTTCGCCACGCACCTGCACACGGACCATGTCGGCGACTTTCCCCAAATATGGGTGGGCAGCTGGGTAGGCGGGCGTCTCGCACCTTTGGAGCTCTACGGACCCTCCGGATTGGAGCGGCATCATGGGACACGCCACTTCATCGACAAGACTCGAGAGGCGTACGCCTGGGATACCGAAACGCGCGCCGGCTTTCTTCCGGCGATCGGCGCAGAAATCAACGTCCACGAGTTTGATTACGCCAAAGCGCAGGTCGTTTATGAGCGCAATGGCGTTGTGATCTCGAGCTTCCCCGCCGTTCATATTTGCGATGGGCCGGTCAGCTATCGATTGGACTGGCAAGGCCGGAGCTTCGTGTATTCGGGGGACACTACGCCGAGCCACTTCATGCTCGAGCACGGCAAGAATGCCGACGTCGTGGTGCACGACACGTACAACACGGTCGCGCAACTGGTCGCAAGATCGGGTTACAGCGAACGCGGAGCACGTCAGATGGCCGGCTTCGTGCATTCCTTTCCCGACGAAGCCGGCAAGGTGTTCGAGCTGATCAAACCGCGGCTCGCGATTGGCTTCCACTTCTACAACGACTTCGACACGGCTCCGGAGATGGAAGCGGAGATCCGCAAGCACTACAAGGGGTCTCTTGCCTTGGCCAAGGACCTGATGGTGATCAACGTGACCCCCGAGCGGATCGTCACGCGGATGGCCGTGACGAGCTCGCATGTGTGGCCGAGTCGTCCTGACAAAGGAAAAGCCTTTCAGGAAGCAGCGCGCAAGCCCCGACCGGTGATGTCGTCGTGGCTCGCCGAAAAGCAGATCTTCCCGAAGTAAGAGGCCTTCATGCGACTGGTTATCGCTCTTATTGCTCTGTGCCACACTCTCATCGCGTCTGCGCAAACCTACCCGGTCAAGCCCGTGCGCCTCATCAATCCCTACGCGCCAGGGGGCACGGGGGAGATCATTTTACGCATGATCGCCCCCACTCTGGAGGAGAGGCTCGGGCAGCGCATCGTTATCGAGAGCCGCGCGGGTGCGGGAGGAAACATCGGCGCGGAGTTCGTCGCAAACGCACCATCCGACGGCTACACGCTGCTACTCGGCACGACGAACATTTTCGTCATCAATCAATTCATCTTCAGCAAGATCGGCTTCGACCCTCTGAAGGCATTTGCACCGGTCTCGCTGGTGGCCGACGTCCCTTCTGTGTTCTACGTGTCGAACCAAGTGCCCGCGTCGAATCTTCGTGAGTTCGTCGCTTGGGCGAAGGCGAATCCCGGGAAGGTCAACTATGCCTCCCCGGGCAACGGGACTACACCGCATCTGAACGTTGAGCTGCTTGCGCAGCTCGCCGACTTGAAACTGGTTCACGTACCGTACAAGGGGCTTCAACCTGCGATGGCGGCCGTTGTAGCGAATGAAGCGCAGCTTTACCTCGCCGGTCTCGGAGCGGGTCTGGGGTTGCTTCGCGATGGCAAGTTAAAAGCGATCGCCATCGGGAGCAAAGAGCGGCTGCCCGCTGCACCCGAGATTCCGACGGTGTCGGAAAGCGGTTATCGCGATTTCATTGCGAGCAATTGGTTTGCGATAGCGGCCCCCAGCGGAACGAGCAGCGTGATTCGCGAACGATGGGCTGCGGAGATCCGCCACGCTATACAGCTGCCCGAAATTCAGAAAAAGCTCGTCGATCTCGGCATCGTTCCGGTCGGTAGCACGCCGGCTGAGCTTGGAAGACAGTGGACGGAGGAGGCGAGCCTGTGGCAGCGGGTCGTACGCACTTCTCAAATAAGGGTTGAATAGGTCGCAAGCTCCGGGCGAGTTCACAGTTCGCGCGACCGACCCGAAGGCCGGACTCGACCGGGACACGAAGTTCGATCTCTGTAACACGGTTCGACTGCCGTTCGATTCCGAGTGGTTCGCGCCCTCGCCCAACCGACGGTTCGGCAACCACCCCAAGCGCGGCGTCCTCAACCTCCAGGACCACAAGCTCAAGCGAACTCTTCAGTCCGCCATCCTCGAAGCAAAGGAAGCCGGTCGTCTCTGACCCTCCTGTCGCGGCCACCCGGCCTCCTCGCTCACCATCGGCGCGTTGGGATAGATCCATCACCACGGGAGGAGTCGCATGGCGCGGACAGACGTACACGGAATCACGATCGATCGTCTCGGCCGGCGCACGATTGACAAGGCGCACCGGGGTGAGCGCATCTTCGCGCGCCTTGGAGCCGTGTCGCAGGAGCACGCAGAATGCTATCTCGCCAAGGAGGTCGACCGGATCGAGTGGGAGCGCGAGCGGCGCATGCACGCCCGCCCCCTCTTCTCCGATTGCGCGAAGCGCTTTCTGCGCGAATCCAAGCACAAGCGCTCGGTGACGACCCTCGCGTGGCACATTGAGCTGTTGCTGCTGGTCGACGACAATCATCTTGGCCGGTTGACGACGACCATCTTGGCCGGTAGGGCGCTGCCGCCGGGTGCGCTCGGGTGACGGGGGATTACAGTGATTCCTCGAACAAGAAGGACGAGGAAGCACGGTGCCCGGCAAGCGCATTACGGATCATCAAGTGAACCGATACAAGGAGTTACGCAGGCAGTTCAAGCAAGAAGCGGCGGCGGCGAAGGTGGGCGTGAGCGTTCGCAGCGCCCGCCGGATCGAGCAGACGACGACATTGCCGTCGCAGCGTGGGTTGCGGCGGTGGCGCACGCGTGCCGATCCGCTGGCCGGGGTGTGGGAGACGGAGCTGGTCGCGCTGTTGCGCCAGACGCCGGGGTTGACGGCAGTGACGCTGCTCGAAGAGCTCGGTCGGCGTCATCCTGGGCAGTTCGAGGCTCGGGTGCTGCGCACGCTGCAGCGGCGGGTGCGCGCTTGGCGTGCGCTGGAAGGCGAGGAGCGCGAGGTCTTCTTCGCGCAGGAGCACACCCCGGGGCGCCTGGGGCTGTCCGATTTCACCGATGCGGGCGAACTGGGCGTGCGCATCGCCGGCGTGGCGTTCGACCATCGGCTCTACCAGTTCGCGCTCGCCTACTCGGGCTGGCGCCACGTCGAGGTCGTTCTGGGGGGCGAGAGCTGGGTGGCGCTGTCGGGCGGGCTGCAGAACGCGCTGTGGCGGCTCGGGGGCGCACCGGTGGAGCATCGCACCGACAGCCTCTCGGCGGCGTTCAACAACCTGGCCGAGCGCGAGGAGCTCACGCGTCGTTACGAAGCGCTGTGCGAGCGCTATGGGATGCGCGCGACGCGCAACAACCCGGGCGAGAGCCACGAGAACGGCTCGATCGAGGCGCGGCAGGCGACGACCAAGCACTTCCTCGAGCAGGCGCTGCTGTTGCGGGGAAGTCGCGACTTCGATTCCCTGCAAGACTACCGGCGCTTCGTCGCTGAGGTCGTCGAGCGGGCCAATGCGCGCCTGGTGAAGGCGCTGGCGGTGGAACACGCCTGCCTGAGGCCGCTGCCGGCGCGACGTGCCGCCGACTATGACGAGCTCGACGCGCGGGTGAGCAAGTTCGCGCTGTTCACGGTGCGCAAGGAGTCCTACACGGTGCCCTCGCGGCTCGTCGGGCATCGGCTGAAGGTGCGTCTGTACGACGATCGGGTCGAGGCCTACCTCGGCGAGAGCTGCGTGTTCGAAGCCCCGCGCGTTCGTCCGGTCGGTGAGGGTCGTGCGCGCCTGATCGACTATCGGCATCTGGTGCCGGCGCTCAAGCGCAAGCCCGGGGCGCTGGTGCGCTGGCGGTTTCGCGACGCGCTGTGGCCGAGAAGCGAGTACGCGGTGACCTGGCAGCGTCTGATCGAGCGGCTGCCTGAGCCACGTGCGGCGCGCGTCATGGTCGGGCTGCTCGAGCTCGCCGCCGGCCACGGCTGCGAGGCGGCACTCGCCGTGCGGCTCGCCGAGATCGCTGGGCGCGACGCGCTACCCGACCTGGATCGGCTCACCGAGGAGTTCGCTCCGCGCCAGGCGAAGATGCCGGCGGTGTCGGTGGCACTGCCTGCGCTCGGCGTCTACGACGCGCTCGTGGAGGTCGCATGAACGCCCCCACGACGTTGGATGCCCAGGCCGCGCGCCTGTCGATCATGCTCACCGAGCTGCGGCTGCCCACCGTCAGGCGGCTGTGGGAGGCGATCGGCGCGCAATCGGACCGCGAGGGCTGGCCGGCAGTGCGGCTGCTCTCGGCGCTGTTCGAGCACGAGATCGCCGAGCGCGAGAGCCGGCGCCTTGCTCGTCACCGCCTCGAGTCCAATCTTGCCGCCGACAAGACCCTCGCCAACTTCGACTTCGAGCAGGTGCCCACCGTTTCCAAGGCCCACATTGCCGCGCTCGGCGAGGGCGACGTCTGGATCGAGAAGGGCGCGAATCTGCTCCTCTTCGGCCCATCCGATCACGCGACATAATGCTCACCTCGCCACGTCATTGAAACTCAAGAGGGATTTGATCTGGGTTTTCTGTTAGCGGCGCCTTGATTCCCGCTGCCGCGGCGCGTCGCACCTCTGCACGATCCAAATCGGTACGACGGATCACCCACGGCGCTCCTTTGCAGAGCTGCTGACCAGCTAGGACCTCGGCCCGAATCATCCTCAGCACCGTCATCTCGCTCACCTCCAGTGCTGTCGCCGCCTCATGCAGCGTCAACTCGCCGCGTTCGGCTCGTTCACCCTCGCGGTACACGGCGATGCGGTGATCACCGCGGAAGGAGCGCACGCGCGTCTCGGTCCATGTGTGGCCCTTTGCAGTTCGCTTGCCCGAGCGGTTGAGCAGTGATGCGATGGCCCCATCGGGCATCAGGCGCGCAAGCGCGCGGATCAACGCCTCGATATCGGCATCGGTCTTCCAGCGGTGCATGCCCGCGCGGTTCTTCGCAACGCAAAGCTCCGTATGATCACCGCCCTGCCAGTGCAGTTTCAGATCGAGCTTCGCTTCGCCCACATGAACCACGATCTCGCGCAATACCGCACGCAGGATCCGCTTACGCGTCTCGGCACTGGCGGCAGCATGATTCCAGGCACGATCGAGATCGGCACCTAGCCCGAGCAAGCGGCGACGTTGCTCCTCGGTCACCGGTTGCGCAGCGATGTTGCGCAGTGCCGAGAGTTGCTCTTCGAGCCGAGCCACCTCCCGAAGTCGCTCGTTCCAGCGCCGCTCGAGCTCGGCGGCGACCAGCCGATTCTCCGGATCGACGCTGTTGTACTGGCGATGGGCACGCGAGGCCTCGAAGCGCGCCTGCTCGACCGAGAGCTCGAGCTGCCGGCGTTTGGCGTCCTCTTCGCATGCACGTTCATCGATGGCGGCCAGTGCCGCCTCGATGCCCATCGGTCTGAGCAAACGCAATACCTCGGCGCCGACCGCCTGGTCGATACGCAGCGATCCGAACGAGATGCAGTCGCCCGCCCCATGGTTGACGGCCGCGCCACGGCAGTGATAACTACTGGTGTTGCCATCGGCGCCGCTGTAGGCGACGTGCAGCTTGCGTCCGCAGTGCCCACAGCGCAGCAGGCCCGCCAGCAATGCCTCACCGCGCCGCAGCGCCCCACGCACCATCTCCCCCTTCATGTTGGCGTTGTCGGCAATCACGCGCTGATTGTGTTCGTAGGTTTCCCAGTCAATGTAGCCCTGGTGGTGCTCGGTAATCAAGACCTGCCATTGCTCGCGCGCGCGGCGCACACCACGCACGATCGATTTGCGTCCATCGGCGATGCGCACCCGAGTTTCGGTGCGCCGGAACACATAGGCGCCGGCGTAGACCGGGTTGGACAGGATGTGTAGAACCGTGTTGTAGATCGGCAGCTTCCAGAGCACGCTGCGACCCTGCGGGCCGTAGTCGGCACTGGGAAGGGTGATCGCCTCCTGTCGCAGCCACAGCAGCACCTGACGAACGCTGTGCAGCTCGGTGAACTTCTGGAACACCAGCGCAATCGCCTCGCGGATGCGCAGATCCGGGTCCTGCTCGATCCGATCGCCCGGCCCGCGCACGTAACCGATCGCCACGGTGGTATGCAAGTCGCCACGCGCGGCTTTGAGCCTGAGCGCCTCCAGCGAGCGCTGGCGTAGCAGCGCGAGTTCCATCTCCGAGAGGGTGCCCTTCATGCCCAGCAGCAGCCGGTCGTTCGGGCTGCGCGGGTCATAGACCCCGTCCTCGTCCAGGATGAGGCTGCCGACCAGCGCGCAGAACTCCAGCAGCGTGTGCCAGTCGCGCCCATTGCGCGCCAGGCGCGAAGCCTCGATCGAGACCACGGCACCTACCGCACCTCGGCAGATCGCGGCGAGCAATCGATCGAACCCCGGACGCGACACCCCCGAGCCCGATACGCCCAGATCGTCGTCAATCACGACGACGTCGTTGAAGCCCAGGCTGCGTGCCCGCTCAGCAAGTGCGTATTGACGACGGCGGCTCTCGTGGTTGTGCTGGAGCTGGTCGGCCGTAGACTGGCGAACGTACACGTAGGCGCTGCGCGACAGGTGGTCACTACTGATCTTGGTCATCACCGGCCTCCGCGTCGGCGGATCGATCGCCCCGAACGTCTGCGACCTCGCTCAGCAGCTTTGACAGAAGATGAACGACCTCGGCGCGGTGTAGCTTCGGCAGCGTGATGAGGTTCGTGCTCGAGGGCTCCTCGAATAGATCGCGGTGTCGAGGCAAGGCGCTTCGCTTCATCGTGCGCTCCCTGATCAGAGTGGTCGCCAGAGAGCAACGATAGGACGGCGTCGACCTGCATGCGTAAGGCGTGCAAACTTGTCAGCGGCAAACGCGGCGGCGAATGCAGCGCAAGGCGCGCCGACTCGGGGCGTGTCATCCACTCGGGCACGCACGCCCGCGTACCGTCGGGCTGACAGACGATCAGGAAGCGCTCTTGCAGGTGATCGCTATGCCCGACGACTCGTAGCGTCAACCCGAAGCGCGCGTCGTAGCGGTAATGAACGCGGACTTCTTCAGGACGCTGATACCCGGCAGTATGTCTCTGGTTCGCCCGGCTCGGGCAAGTCGCACCTGGTGAGCGCGATCGGCCATGCGCTCATCGATCGGGGCTGGCGGGTGCTGTTCACCCGTACCGGCGATCTGGTGCAGCGGCTGCAGGGCGCGCGGCGCGAGCTGCGCCTTGCCGCCGAACTCGCCAAGCTCGATCGGTTCGATCTGCTCGTCCTGGACGACATCAGCTACGTGCGCCGCGACCAGGCCGAGACGAGCGCGCTCTTCGAGTTGATCGCCGAGCGCTACGAGCGAAAGAGCCTCGCCATCACCGCCAACCAGCCGTTCTCGGCCTGGGACGGGATCTTCCCGGACGCGGCGATGACGCTGGCGGCAGTCGACCGGCTCGTCCACCACGCGACGATCCTGGAGATGAACGTCGAGAGCTACCGACGCAAAGCGGCCCGTCCGGGGCGCGCCCCGGACGGGCCAGAAGGAAACAAACCGAAGAAATAGCTCGATTACGCGATTCCACTCCCCGTCGCACCGGCCACGTTAATTGACGCCGAGCGGACAGGATGGTTGACGCCGAGCAATGCCGGTGAGTGCGGTGAACGCGTCGAGGTGCGGGTCGTGTGTGTCGGTTCGTGCACATACACCCTCGCCTCGCGCGCGGTGCCGCGAAAGGAGCCAAGGATGGAAAGGACTTTCAGGGAATACGTGGACGAGGTGAAGCGCGCCGCGCATGGGCGATGGCCGGGGATTCTGGTGGCGCTCGGGTTTCCGGGCGAGGCCCTCGAGAACCGGCACCGCCCGTGTCCGATGTGCGGGGGGACGGACCGATTCCGGTTCGACGACCGGCACGGCAACGGCGAGTACTACTGCAACGGCTGCGGCGCCGGGGATGGGTTTCGGCTGCTCGAGAAACATCTCGGGTGGGATTTCCCGCGCGCGGCCCGCGAGGTGGCGGAAGTCGTCGGCGTGTCGTGGCCGCGCTGGGTCGGGAAACCGCATCGTTCGCCGCGGGATCGGCTGCGCAAACTATTGCAGCGGATCTGGGACGAGGCGAAACCGGTCGAGGCAGGTGACGACGTCGCGGAGTACCTCGCGAAGCGGGGCTTGGTGCTGGAGGCGTTTCCGCGCGCGTTGCGGACGCACCCGGCGCTCGGTTACTTCGAGCGGGAGAGCAACCGGTCGCGGCGGCTCGGTACCTTTGCGGCGATGCTGGCGAAAGTGCAAGCCGTCGATCGGCGGCCGGTCACACTGCACCGGACTTATGTCGCAGAAGGCGCGAAAGCGCCGGTGCCCGGGGTGAAGAAGCTCTTCTCGGCAGGGGTGCGGGGTGCGGCGGTCCGGCTCTTCGAGCCGGAGAGTGAACTCGCCCTTGCCGAGGGAAGTTTACGGTCGAGTAGGTAGGCCATTCGGCTTCCCACTCACAGATCCGGGCGTGCGGCTTTCCCGCACCCGGCTCGTCCCGAAGGTGATGGCACGTGCCAGAGTCGCTGCTCGGCCCAGGAGTGAGTAATTCGCGGAGTAGGCAGCGGGTAGCGATCGGTAACCGCCTCGAACCACGCCCAGCCGGCGCGACGAGAACGCTGACTTCGTCGTCGCAGACAGCCGAACCAGATCCGCCGCAGTTCCTGCTGGAACCCCGCCAGCGCCCGGAAGTTGTGTGGCAGGCCGTAGTAGGCGTAGTGGCCCCGCAGCACGCTCGCGTACCACTCGTGCTGGTCGGCGAGAGGCTCGTGCATGCGAGTCCACGCCTCGCGGCGCACCTCATGGAGCTTCCGGGTCAGGCGCTTGCTCTGCGTCTTGTGCTTCACGATGAATCGCCCGTCCCGGATCCAGTCACAATAGTGCGTGAACCCAAGGAAGGCGAAGGTCCGGGGTCGGGGCAATCCCGCCTGGGCGCGATTGATCGCGGGCCAGCGCCCGAACTCGATCAAGCGCGTCTTTTCCTCATGTAGTTGCAGCCCGAACTGCTGGAGCCGCTGCTTGAGGTCGACCAACATCCGCTCGGCATCGGCCTTCTTCTCGAAGCCCATCACGAAGTCGTCGGCGTAGCGCACGATGATGACGCGTCCGCGCGCGTGTCGCCGTCTCCACTCATGCACCCAGAGATCCAGCACATAATGCAGGAAGATGTTGGCCAGGAGCGGACTGATCCCCGCCCCCTGCGGTGTGCCCCGATCGGTCTCGTGAATCTCACCGCTCTCCAGAGTCCCCGCCTCCAGCCACCGGCGAACAAGCCGCAGGATGCGTGAGTCGGCGATCCGGTGCGCCAACATGCGCAACAACCACTCGTGGTCAACCGAGTCGAAGAAGCTGCGAATGTCGGCATCGAGCACCCAAGTCACCCGTTGGCTCATCAGGGCCGTGTGCAGTGCTGCCAGCGCCTGATGGGGGTTTCGTCCCGGCCGGAAGCCGTAGGAGAACCCCAGGAAGTCGGCCTCGTAGATCGCGCTTAAGACCTCGGCGACAGCACCCTGGACGATCTTGTCCTCCAGCGTGGGCACACCGAGTGGGCGCTTTCCGCCGTCGGCCTTCGGGATGTAGGTGCGCCGCACCGGTTGCGCTCGGTAGCGCCCCGTGTGCACCCGCGTGCAAAGCTCGCGCAGGTTCTCCGCGAGGTTCTGCTCGTAGGCGCGTACCGTCACCCCGTCGACTCCCGCCGCTGCTTGGCGCCGTTGCCGACGAAACGCCCGTTCAAGCGACGCCTCATCGACGTGGTGCAGCAGTGCGGTGAACCGGGCCTGGGCAGCGCAACGCGCTGCCGCATGCACTCGCGCAAGGTTGGGCCTCAAGGTTCCCCGGCTCTGTGTCCGGCCTTGGCTCACCTCGAACGAGTTTCCTCCGGGCTCACCCCTTCCCTCCGCGCGCCTCGTTTCCTTCGGCGACTTCATCGGTACTATGGGTGAGTCCGACGCCCGACCTCAGCTCGAGCGAGGACTCCGGCAATGCCTCGTCCTCGCTCCCCGCCGCGGACCAATGCGGCGGCCCCGGTCGGGCCTCTCATGTTCCGACGACTGCCTTTCGTGCGTGATATGGCCATCGACTCCGGCGAAGCGACCGCCTCTCGCTTATCGAGGCGGCACGTGCTGCCTTCGCTCACAGGGAACAGGCTCGGCCTTCGCGATCTTCCACCTTTCGAAGCTCGTTCCCACACCCCGCACGACCCCTGTCTACGCTTCAGACCCCGCATTGCGGCGACGCCTGCAAGACTCGGTTCCGACCTGCCCGCTACGGCTTTGGTCGGGTGAGACTCTCACTCACCAGCGATCGTCAGCTTTGCATGACGCACTCCCGGGACGTGGTGTACGAAGGAAGGTCGGGATCGGCGCGTAGCGGAGCCGTAGGCGAAGCGGAGCGCTGATCCCGACGCCGGCCCCCGAAGGGGGGTCATCGTGGTTCTTCGGTAAGGTTGAGGTGCGACCCAACAACCGAACGAAGGAGACACACGATGACCAAGCCGACTATGGCACTGGCCGAGCTCGCTGAGAAGGGGCCCGACGTCGACTTGCTGCGCGAGATGATCCAGTACGTCGCCCAGCGCATGATGGAGATGGACGTCGAGGGCCGCTGCGGGGCGGCCTTTGGCGAACGCAGCCCCGATCGGGCCAACAGCTGCAACGGCTACCGCGACCGACTCTGGGAGACGCGCGCCGGCAGCGTCGATCTCAAGATCCCGAAGCTCAGGTCGGGGAGCTACTTCCCGAGCTTCCTGGAGCCACGCAGGACGGCGGAGAAGGCCCTCGCCGCGGTGATCCAAGAAGCTTACGTGCACGGGGTGTCGACCCGCTCGGTCGACGAGCTCGTCAAAGCGATGGGGATGAGCGGGATCTCCAAGAGCCAAGTGTCGCGGCTGTGCGCGGAGATCGACGAGCGGGTCGGAGCGTTCCTGAATCGGCCGATCGAGGGCGACTGGCCGTACCTGTGGATCGACGCGACCTACGTGAAGACGCGCGAAGCCGGGAGGATCGTTTCGGTCGCCGCGATAATCGCCGTCGCGGTGAGCACCGACGGCCAGCGGGAGGTCCTCGGGATGGCCGTCGGCGCATCGGAGGCGGAGCCCTTCTGGACGAGCTTCCTGAGGAGCCTGACGCGTCGTGGGCTGCGTGGAGTGAAGCTCGTTATCTCCGACGATCACGAGGGGCTGAAGGCCGCGGTCGCCAAGGTCCTGAAGGCGAGCTGGCAGCGCTGCCGGGTGCACTTCATGAGGAACGTCCTGGTCCACGTCCCCAAGGGTCAACGCCAAATGGTCGCCGCGCTGGTCCGTACCGTTTTCGCCCAGGAGAGCGAAGCCGACGCCCGTCGACAGTGGCGAGCGGTCGCCGATCAGCTCCGAGAACGCTTCCCGAAGATCGGAGCGCTGATGGACAAGGCTGAGGCCGACGTTCTGGCGCACCTCGCTTTCCCGAAGGCGCATCGGCTGCAGATTCATTCGACCAACCCGCTCGAGCGGCTCAACGCCGAGATCAAGCGCCGGACCGACGTCGTGGGCATCTTCCCGAACGAAGTGGCGATCGTGCGTCTGGTCGGGGCGCTCCTGCTCGAGCAGAACGACGAGTGGCAACTGCAGCGTCGTTACCTGCAGCTTGAAGGCTTGCAGGCACTCGGCGACAATCAACCTGCGAGGCTCTCTGCGGTAATGAGCTGAGCACGGATCTCGACCTCACGAGAACCACGACTCGTACACCACGTCAGGGGACACGACCTGTACGCTGCCACCGGGCGCCGATCCCACGCGAGGACTAGAAGTGAACGTTCCCCGGACGCGGGGCCGATGATCGGCGTCTTATGGAGCGTATCCTCCCAGGATCAGAGGAAAGGTCGACCTATGGCTGCCAAAAGAAAGCCGCCGTCAACCGCCGAATATTGGTCGGGGATCCAACAGTCAATCAACGCGCGCCTCATCGCGCTGAAGAACTACCTCAAGCACCCGGCGTCTGGACCTTCAATCGAAGAATATTTTCGTGATCTGTTACGAGAGTACCTTCCGAACAGGTACGCAGTCGAATCCGGTTTTGTCGTCAACGCCGCCGGGGATCGAAGCGATCATCTAGACGTGGTCATCGCAGACCTTCACCATATCCCGCCACTTTGTTCCGAACCACTGCTCAAGGTTTATGCGGCAGAGGCTGTCGTTGCGGCGGTCGAGATCACTTCTGCACCCAAGGCGAGCGTTCGGAGCCCCGGTATCGGTAACATTCCGAAGCTCGCGGACGACATCCTAAAGCTCGCAAGACTTCGGCAACTAGCGAGGAACCGAAAGTACCTTGACTCCTCACCAATTGGGGTCATGTCCGGCAAGACGGTTCATGTAATTCGGCCCGAGCGATTGATTTCGTTTGAGCTCTCTCCGCGGGCCTTTCTAATCGTCTGTGGAGATGAGTGGAAGAACGCGAATACACTTCAGCGTCACTTAGACCATGCATTGAGGTCGGCTAAGCAGCGGAATAGCCACGCATGGATCAACGCGGTTTTCAGTGTTCAGCACGGAATGATCAGGTACAAACCAGAGACCGACTATGAATCAGAGCAGCGAGCTGAGAACGGATTGCTCGAATTCATCTTGTTCTTGAACAAGGTGATCTCAGACTACCCAATGTTCCGGATTGACATCACGCGATACCGACCGACACTACCAACGGAGAGACCCATAACCCATGAGATAACCATTCGCGATTCACTTGATCTCGCAGACCGCGGGTCGGCAGAGACGGGCGGCATGCCATAGGGTCAGCACACAATAGTTCGAAGTCGACGTGTTAGCACGAACGCGACCCGGCCCGTTTTCTCGTAGTCCCGTGGTACGATTTCCGCGTGACTGCCTAGCCCCCCGCCAGAGTCCGTCCCCGCGGGATTTCACGATACCCACTGGCCCGTTTCAGACTTAGGCAAATGCTAGGCAATCGTGGCATCACGATAACCTAAGTTCTTGATTTTATGGCGACCCACGGGGATTCGAACCCCGGTTACCGCCGTGAAAGTCTTGCTCAACGCAATTGGTGGCGTCACTCCTTAATCGCGTCAACACTCCAGCGAACCGTGCTAGGGCCAAGCCGTACTGGCCGTGGAAACGTTCCTTCGGTCAGACGCTTATACACTGTCGACCGAGAAATACCGAGGTGGCGGCAGAGCTCAGTAAGGCGGATTAGCGATTCGGGACGAAACGGCGCGCTACTAGAATCGATCTCAGTCGCCCGTGAAACTACTGGTGCGGGCCGCGACCTACGCGGCGCGGGCTCGCTGGGCAAACGTTCTAACTCAGCGCGTAGACGCGCGATCTCAGAAGCTGCAGCCTCGCGATCCTGCATCAGTTCGCCTAGGGTCCGCTTGCCGGGGTCGATGCGAAGTCGGTCGAGAATATCGTTGCGCACGTCCTTACCTTCGAGCACGTAAGTTCCCAGGGTAGCAATGGGGTAGCAATCGCCCAAAGAAAAACGGGCCGCATCGCTGCAACCCGTTGTTTTACTGGCGCGCCCGGCAGGATTTGAACCCACGACCCCCTGGTTCGTAGCCAGGTACTCTATCCAACTGAGCTACGGGCGCGAGGGGGCGAATTCTATCAAAGCGCCCGCTCTGTGGCCACTCGCGGCGCGGCGCGGGTCGTTCACGGCCCGTCGCGCTTGCGGGCCCGCCGGAGCCGCCGTGCGCGATCGAGCATCACGACACCGACCCACGTCGCGATCAACGCGAGCGGCCACGCGAGGACCTCGGGCCACGCCACCGCCGCGGCTGCGACGAGCAGCAGGATCAGCCCCACCGTTCCGAGGAGGCTCGCTTCGGCGGGCCCCAGGACGCGCCGATTGGTGAGCGCCGCTCCGACGGTTGCACCCACGCTGAGTGCGCCGGCTGCCGCGCGACCTGCGCTTCCTGAGAGGACCCGGCGCGGATGCTCGGGGCGAGACATCGCCTTCACCGGCCGCCCCATCCGGCGGCGGTTGAGGACGATCTCGGTCGCATGCCCGAGGTCCTCCTCGTACATGCGCGCCATCGTCTCGACCACCCGCTCGTCCTCGATCGCGACGTCGAGCTCGTAGTTGGTCAGGAAGCTCGCGAAGTTGAGGTTGGTCGATCCGACCCGCGCCCAGTTGTCGTCGGAGATCGCTGTCTTGGCGTGCAGCATGCTCCCGCTCCATTCGAACACGCGTACCCCCGACTCGAGCAGCGCGCGGTAGCCCGCGCGGGAGAGCCGCCTGACCACCGGCAGGTCGCTCGCGCCGGGGACGAGCAGCCGCACGTCCACGCCGTCGTTGGCCGCCGCGCAGAGCGCGTGCACGTACGGCGTGATGCCCACGAAGTACGCATCGGTCAGCCACAGGCGCTCGCGCGCGCCCGCGGCGACCAGCTGGTCGAGCCGCAGGATGCGCCCGCTGCTCGGCGCGCTGGCAATGACGCGCAGCGCGACGCCGCCCTCGTCCTGGATGGATCCCGGCGCGGTCAGCGCGGTCTGCGGCAGCGGCGCCCCGATCGCAGCCCAGACTTCCCCGAAGGCCCGTTCCAGCTCGGGCACGGCCGGGCCCCGGATCTCGAGGCCCGTGTCGCGCCACGCGTCCAGCCGTCGGCGGGGATCGCCGCGCCATCGGGCGCTGACGCACAGTCCCGAGACGAACCCGATCCGGCCGTCCACTGCGATCACCTTGCGGTGGTCGCGGGTGAGCCAGCCGATCGGGCTGCCGAGCCGGGGCGGGTTGAAGGCACGCACCTCGCCGCCCGCCTCGACGAGCGGACGGAAGAGCGAGCGGGCCCGGCTCGTCCCGAGCCAGTCGTAGATGACGCGCACTGCCACGCCGGCGCGCGCCCGCTCGGCGAGGGTGGTCACGAACTCGCGCCCGAGCGCGTCGTTCTCGAAGATGTAGCACTCGAAGAAGACCGATCGCTCGGCGCGCCGGAGGGCCGCGAGCCACGCCGGGAAGTTCTCGGCGGCGTCCTTGAGGACCTGGACGGCGTTCCCCCCGATGAGCGGGGCTCCGGCGGTGCGCGCGAGCACCCGCTCGGCGAGCTGACTCGCCCCCGGTTCCCCCGCTCGCCCGGTATCGAATCGGTCCATCGTCGAGCGACCCTAGCACAGCGCCGCGCGGCCGGCGCTGTGCTGCGGGCTGCGCAATGGCCGTGTGCTATATTCGCCGCGACTCCGATGGCCGCCTGGCCACCGCGCGCGAGTGCCCGTGTGCTGCGGTTTTCCCGGCGCGAATCGGCCGCGGTTGCACGTCGGCACAGCGAGAGTTGTGAGCCCCGGAGAGATGCCCGAGAGGCCGAAGGGGGCGCCCTGCTAAGGCGTTATACGGGCAAAACCCGTATCGAGGGTTCGAATCCCTCTCTCTCCGCCAGATACGAGAGAAGCCCGCGCGAGCGGGCTTCGTCCTTCGACGGCTGAGCTTTCCTAGCCCGGCTGATCCAGACCGAACGCCTTGTGGAGCACGCGCACCGCGAGCTCCATGTACTTCTCGTCCACCACGACGGAGATCTTGATCTCGGAGGTCGAGATCATCTGGATGTTGATCCCCTCCTCGGACAGGGTGCGGAACATCTGGCTCGCGATGCCGACGTGCGAGCGCATCCCCAGGCCGACCATCGACACCTTGCAGACCTTGTTGTCGCCCACGATCGCCTTGGCGCCGATGTGCGACTGCACCGTCTTCGCGATGTCCAGCGCCTTCTGGTAGTCGTTGCGGTGGACGGTGAACGAGAAGTCGGTGATCCCGTCGACGCTCGCGTTCTGGATGATCATGTCGACGTCGACGTTCGCGTCGGCGATCGGCCCGAGGATCGCGTACGCGATCCCCGGCCGGTCGGGAACGCCCATCACGGTGATCTTGGCCTCGTCGCGGCTGAACGCGATGCCCGAGATGACTGCCTGTTCCATCTTGTCGTCTTCCTCGAACGTGATCAGCGTGCCCTCGCCGCCTTCCTCGAAACTGGAGAGAACCCGCAGACGCACCTTGTACTTGCCGGCGAACTCGACCGAGCGGATCTGCAGCACCTTCGAGCCGAGGCTCGCCATCTCGAGCATCTCCTCGAAGGTGACGGTCCTGAGCCGCCGCGCCTCGGGCACGATGCGCGGATCGGTGGTGTAGACGCCGTCCACGTCGGTGTAGATCTGGCACTCGTCGGCCTTGAGCGCGGCGGCCAGGGCCACCGCCGACGTGTCCGAGCCGCCGCGGCCGAGCGTGGTGATGTTGCCCGCGGTGTCGATGCCCTGGAACCCGGCGACCACCGGGACGTAGCCGGCGGCGATGTCGCCCTTCAGCCGCTCCTCGTCGATGCTCACGATGCGCGCCTTGGTGAACGCGCTGTCGGTGAGCACGCGCACCTGGGCGCCCGTGTAGCTCTTGGCCTTCAGCCCGAGCTCCATCAGCGCCATCGCGAGCAGCCCGATCGTGACCTGCTCCCCGGTCGACGCGATGACGTCGAGCTCGCGCGGGTCGGGGCGCGGCTGGATCTCCTTCGCGAGCGCGATGAGCCGGTTGGTCTCGCCGGCCATCGCCGAGGGCACCACCACGACCTGGTGGCCCTTCGCCTTCCACCGCGCCACGCGCTGCGCGACGGCCTTGATCCGCTCGGGGCTCCCGACCGAAGTTCCGCCGAATTTCTGGACGATCAGTGCCATGCGGCAGGGTGCGAAAAGTGCGCGATTCTACAGGATCGGGGGGCGCGTTCCGCCCGGCGCGGCCCCGCGCTCACTGTTGCCCGCTGTCACCATTGTTTACCATTCCGACCCGACGGGAATATGACGCCGTGCTAGGATTCGCGGCAGCCCGGGTGGGACCGGGCGGCGGCGAAGCGGGGAGACTAGAGGGCATGAAGCTGTTCAACTGGGTCATCAATCCGAAGGAAGTCCGCACCAAGCTGGGCCTGAACCAGCAGGAATTCTGGACCAGGATCGGCGTGACGCAGAGCGGGGGCTCGCGCTACGAGAGCGGGCGCGAGATGCCGAAGCCGGTGCGCGAGCTGCTGCGGCTCGTGCACGTCGAGAAGATCGACCTCACCAAGGTGAAGAAGGAAGACTTCGAGGTCATCGAGTACCTCAAGTCCGCGAACCCCGACCTCTACCGCGAATTGCGCAAGCGCACGAAGGGCAAGCGCGGCAAGACGGGGAACGGGCCGGTCAGCGAGCACTGAACGCGCGCGGGAGGACCGCGCGCAGCGAGAGGCCGGCCCGGCGCCGGCCTCTTTCATTTTGCGGGGCTGGCGGATGGGGTGGGATTCGAACCCACGGTGGAGTTGCCCCCACGCCGGTTTTCAAGACCGGTGCCTTAAACCACTCGGCCACCCATCCCTGCGCCGAGACTACCAGAAACATCAACGACTTACGCCGGCGTTGAAGTTGGGGCCGGCAGCCCCACATCGGGCTCGGCGATGGTCGCCCGGCACCGCCCCCGTTATACTCGCGGCGCGAAACTCGCCGACCGAGAAGCGATCAAAGCGAAGTCAACTCGACCACACCGGAGGAAGCATGCAACCCGAGCTGCAGCCCGTCTCGACGAACGTCCCGTCCGCGACCCGCGACCGGGCGCTCGCGCAGAACCGCGTCCTGCGCAACACGTACCTGCTGCTCGCCGTCTCGCTGATCCCGACCGCGATCGGAGCGGTGATCGGCACGAACCTGAACCTCGGGTTCCTGCGCTCGAGCCCCCTCGTCTCGTTCTTCGCGATCCTCGCGATCTTCTACGGCTGGATCTTCGCGATCGAGCGCAACCGCGACAGCGGCCTCGGCGTGGCGCTGCTGCTCGGGTTCACGCTGTTCATGGGCCTGCTGCTCGGCCCGCTGTTCCAGCAGGTGCTCGGCCTGCGCAACGGCGCCCAGCTCATCATGATGGCGGCCGGCGGCACCGCGGCGGTGTTCTTCGCGCTGGCGGCCGTCGCCTCGAGCACGACGCGCAACTTCAGCGGCCTGGGCAACTTCCTGCTGGTGGGCGCGATCGTGATCATGCTGGCGGTGGTCGCGAACGCCTTCGTCCAGAGCCCGGCGTTCCATCTCGTGCTGGTGGCCGCGTTCGTGCTCTTCTCCGCGCTCATCATCCTGTGGCAGATCAACTCCATCGTCCGCGGCGGCGAGACGAACTACGTCTCGGCGACGCTCACGCTGTACGTCGCGGCCTACAATCTCTTCACCAGCCTGCTGCAGCTCCTCGGCATCTTCGGCGGCGATCGCAACTGAGCGGTCCGCCGGCATCCGTCGGGGCGGCTGCGGCCGCCCTTTTTCATTGGCGCTCGAAGAGCGCGATCGACTCGACGTGCGCGGTGTGCGGGAACATGTTCGCGATTCCGGCCGCAGCCAGGCGATAGCCGCCGACGTGCACCAGGACTCCGGCGTCGCGCGCGAGCGTGGCCGGATCGCACGAGACGTAGACGATCCGCCGCGGGCCCGGCGCCGCGACCGCCTTCACGACCTCGATCGCGCCCTCGCGGGGCGGATCGAGCAGCATGGCGTCGCAGCGCGGCAGCGCGGCACAGGCGGCCGGGTCGAAGAGGTCGGCAACCTGGAACTGCGCCGCCAGCCGGTTCGCCCGCGCGTTGGCGCGTGCGCGCTCGACCAGCCCCGGGTGGCCTTCGACGCCGATCACGGCCGCGCCGCCCGCGGCGATCGGGAGCGCGAAGTTGCCGAGCCCGCAGAAGAGGTCCAGCACCCGCTCGCCGGCGCGCGGCGCGAGCAGCGCGAGCGCGCGGCGCACGAGGATCTCGTTCACCGCGTGGTTCACCTGGGTGAATTCGGTCGGCGCGAAGTAGAGCCGGATGCCGTATTCGTCCAGCGTGTAGTAGAGCGGCGGTGCGTCGAGGGGATGGAACGGCCGGGCCGAAGCCGGGCCCGCGGGCTGCAGCCAGAACTGGACGCCGTTAGCGTCCGCGAACGCGCGGAGCGCGGCCTCGTCGTCCGCCGTCAGCGGGGCGAGGTTGCGGACGACGAGCACGACGGTCTCCGCGCCCTCCGCGACCTCGATCTGGGGCACGCGGTCGCGAAGGGTGAGGCCGCTCACCAGGCCGCGCAGCGGCGCGATGAGCGCCGACACGCGCGGGGTCAGGACCTCGCACCGGTTCATGTCGGCGACGTAGGTGGAGCGGCGCTCGCGGAACCCCACCAGCGCGCCGCCCTTCTTCGGGACGAAGCGGACCGACAGGCGCGCGCGCTGCCGGTAGCCCCAGGCCGCGCCGTGGATCGGCGCAAGCAGGGTCTCGGCCCGGACCTTGCCGACGTGCCAGAGCGCGTCCTCGAGCACGCGCTGCTTCGCGGCGACCTGGGCGCCCGGCTCGACGTGCTGCATCGCGCAGCCGCCGCACACGCCGAAGTACGCGCAGCGCGGCGCGACCCGCGCCGCGCTCTCGCGCAGGACGCGGACCAGCCTGCCGCCGTCGTACGAGGGCTTGCGCTTCACGAGCTCGTACTCGACCCGCTCGCGCGGCAGCGCGCCCTCGACGAAGAGCGCCTTGCCTTCGACGTGCGCGACGCCGCGTCCCTCGCGGTCGAGGGACTCGATGACCGCGACGTTCATCTCAGGACTCGGGCCAGGCGGCCAGGAACTCGCGCCAGTGGGGCGCGTCGAGCCGGCCGAGCGTCGCCCGGGCGAGCGCCAGCTCGGCCGCGTACGCGGCGCGGTCGAGCGCGCCGCGCATGAGCTGGAAGCGCAGATACACGAGCCAGGTGTTGAGCGTGTCCGTCTCGCAGTACGCGCGCACCTGCGCGATGCGGCCCGCGCGGAATGCGTCCCACACCTGCGCGCCGTCCATCCCGAGCTTGCCGGGCAGCCCGAGCAGCCGCGCGACCTGGTCGAGGGGCGCGCTCGCCCGCGGCTGGTACATGGCGAGGAGGTCCATGAGGTCGAGGTGGCGGGAGTGGTAGCGGCTGATGTAGTTGTTGTAGCGGAAGTCGCGGCTGTCGGCGTAGTCGCCCTCGCCCATGTCCCAGTAGCGCGGGGCGGCGACGGCGTGCCGCATGCCCCGGTAGTGGAGCACCGGCAGGTCGAACCCGCCGCCGTTCCACGAGACGAGCTGCGGCTTGTACTTCTCGATGCCGTCGTAGAAGCGCTGGATCAGCTCGCCCTCGCCGTCCTCGGGCGTGCCGAGCGACCAGACGCGCAGGCCGTCGCCCTCGCGTAGCACGCACGCGATCGCCACCACGCGCTGCAGATGGAGCGGGACGAAGTCCTGCCCGGTCGCGGCGCGCCGGCGCTGGAAGGCGGTCTCCGCGACGTCCGCGTCGGAGAGCCCGGGGTCGAGGTCGAGCAGCAGGCGATACCCGGCGACGTCGGGCACCGTCTCGATGTCGAAGACGAGCGTGGCCGCCACGGCGCGGTCAGGCCGGGAAGATGCCGGTGGACAGGTAGCGGTCCCCGCGGTCGCAGGCGATGCAGACGATGACCGCGTGCTCGAGCTCGCGCGACACGCGCAGCGCCACCGCGAGCGCCCCGCCGGAGGACACGCCGGCGAAGATGCCCTCCTCGGCCGCCATCCGCCGCGCCATCTCCTCCGCGTCCGCCTGGCTCACCGGCTCGATGCGGTCCACGCGCGCGCGGTCGTAGATCCGCGGCAGGTAGGCCTCGGGCCACTTGCGGATGCCCGGGATCCGGGACCCCTCCTCGGGCTGGCAGCCGATGATCCGGATCGCCGCGTTCTTCTCCTTGAGGAAGCGCGACGTGCCCATGATCGTGCCCGTCGTGCCCATGCTCGAGACGAAGTGGGTGATCGTGCCCTGCGTGTCGCGCCAGATCTCCGGGCCGGTGGTCTCGTAGTGCGAGAGCGGGTTGTCGGGGTTGGCGAACTGGTCGAGCACGGTCCCCTTCCCCTCCGCCTGCATCTGCAGGGCGAGGTCGCGCGCGAATTCCATGCCGCCCTTGGACGCGGGCGTCAGGACGAGCCGCGCCCCGTAGGCGGTCATGGCCGCACGCCGCTCGGCCGAGAGGTCGTCGGGCATGATCAGGGTCATCCGGTAGCCGCGCATCGCCGCCACCATGGCGAGCGCGATCCCGGTGTTCCCGCTGGTCGCCTCGATCAGCGTGTCGCCCGGCCTGATGCGGCCGCGCTCCTCCGCCTTGCGGATCATCCAGAGGGCCGGGCGGTCCTTCACCGAGCCGGCCGGGTTGTTGCCCTCCAGCTTGCACAGGACGACGTTGGTGGTGGCGCCGGGCAGGCGCTTGAGCCGCACGAGCGGCGTGTTGCCGACCGTGTCGTCGAGCGCGCGCCAGGCCGGGCCGGTCACGGCGTCGCGTCCTCTTCGTGCCGCAGCAGCCACGCGACGTACCGCTCGACGCCTTCGGCCACGCTCATGAACGGGGCCGCGTAGCCGGCCTCGCGCAGCGCGGAGAGGTCGGCCTGCGTGAAGCTCTGGTAGCGCGCCTTCAGACCGTCGGGGAACGGGACGTACCGGATCGCGCCCTGGGCGAGCAGCTCGGCGCGCGACGCCGCGGGCTTGCCCTGCGCCCTGCGGCAGGCGTTGATGACCGCCTCCGCCATCTCGTTGTAGGACTGCGCGCGGCCGGTGCCCACGTTGAAGATCCCCGAGCGCTCCGGCCGTTCGAGGAAGTGCAGGTTCACCGCCACCACGTCCTCGACCGACACGAAATCGCGCCGCTGCTCGCCGTTCGCGTACCCGCCGGAGCCCTCGAAGAGCTTCACCCGCCCCTCGGCGCGGTACTGGTCGAAGAAGCGCAGCGCCACCGAGGCCATGAAGTCCTTGTGCGCCTCGTTCGGACCGTAGACGTTGAAGTACCGGAACCCCGCCACCTGCGCCGGCGCGTCGCCGAGCCGCCGCCGCACCACCTGGTCGAAGAGCTGCTTCGAGTAGCCGTAGACGTTCAGCGGCCGCTCGTGCTCCGGCGCCTCCCGGAACACCTGCCCGCTGCCGTACACCGCGGCGGACGACGCGTACAGGAACGGGATTTCCTCGTCGGCGCAGAAGTCGAGGAGCGCGAGCGAGTAGCGGTAGTTGTTCTCCATCATGTAGCGCCCGTCGAGCTCGGTGGTGTCCGAGCAGGCGCCCTGGTGCAGCACCGCCTCGACCGCGCCGTCGAACTCGCCCTCGACCAGCCGCGCGAGGAAATCGCGCTTGTCGAAGTAGTCGGCGATCTCGCACCCGACCAGGTTCGCGAACTTCCCGCCGCGCTCGAGGTCGTCCACCGCGATGATGCTGGCGACGCCGCGCTCGTTCAGCGCGCGCACCAGGTTGGAGCCGATGAAGCCGGCGGCGCCGGTGACGACGTAATAGGTGCTCATGGTCCGGTGGACGTCGCGAGATCGGCGGCGAGCTCGCCGGGGTGCACGACGGCGGTGCCCAGTTTACCAACCACGATGCCGGCCGCGTGATTGGCGACGCGGACCGCCGCGGCGACCGCCGCCCCGCTGCCGAGCATCACGGCCAGCGTGGCGATCACCGTGTCGCCGGCCCCGCTCACGTCGTAGACCTCCCGCGCCTTCGTAGGCTCGTGCTGGACCGACCCCGCGCGGTACAGGGTCATTCCCTCCTCGGCCCGCGTCACCAGCAGCGCGTCCAGGCCGAGCTCCGCCCGCAGCCGCTCCGCCCGGACCGCCATGTCGGCCTCGTCCTTCCAGCGTCCCACCACCTCGCGCAGCTCGTTGCGGTTCGGCGTCACGACGCTCGCCCCGCGGTAGCGGGCGTAGTCGTCGCCCTTGGGGTCGACGAGCACGGTGCGCCCGCGCGCGCGCGCCGCGGCGATCATGCGCTCGATGTGCGCGAGACCGCCCTTGCCGTAGTCGGACAGCACGACCACGTCGTAGTTCGCCAGGCTCGCCTCGAACTCCGAGAGCTTGTCCGCGAGCACCTCGTACGACGGGGCGGTCTCGAAGTCCACGCGCAGGAGCTGCTGCTGGCGCCCGATCACGCGCAGCTTGACCGTGGTCGCGAGCGTCGGGTCGCGATGCAGGCTCGCGCGCACGCCCTCGGCCCGCACGAGCCGCTCGAGCGCGCTGCCCGGCTCGTCCTCACCGACGACCGACAGCAGCCCGACCGTGGCGCCGAGGGCCGCCGCGTTGCGGGCGACGTTCGCCGCGCCGCCGGGACGCTCCTCGGTGCGCTCGACCCGCACCACCGGGACCGGCGCCTCCGGCGAGATGCGGCTCACGTCGCCGAACCAGTAGCGGTCCAGCATGACGTCGCCGACGACGAGCACGCGCGCGCGCGCGAAGTCGGGCAGGTCCGGCCGCCCGGCCGGCCCCGCGGTTCCAGCGCCGCGCGACCGCGCCATCAGCCGCGCCCGATCCCGAAGTACTCGAACCCCGCCCCGCGCACGAGGGCCGGGTCGTAGAGGTTGCGGCCGTCGAAGATCACCGGCTGCTTGAGGCGCGCCTTCAGCCCCTCGAAGTCGGGGCTGCGGAACTCCTTCCACTCCGTCACGACGGCCAGCGCGTCGGCGCCGTCGGCCGCCGCGAGCGGGTTCGCGGCGTACGCGACGCCGCGCTCGCCCGCGTAGATCCGCCGCGCCTCGTCCATCGCCGCCGGATCGTACGCGCACACGGTGGCGCCGCGCGCCAGCAGCGCGCCGATCAGCACCCGGCTCGGCGCCTCGCGCATGTCGTCGGTGTCGGGCTTGAACGCGAGCCCCCAGAGCGCGAACCTGCGCCCGGCGAGATTCGCGCCGAAGCGGCGCTCGATCTTCGCCGGCAGCGCGCGCTTCTGCGCCTCGTTCACCCGCTCCACGGCTTCGAGCAGGTCGAGCGCGAGCCCCGCGTCGCGCGCGGTCTTGATCACCGCCTTCACGTCCTTGGGGAAGCACGAGCCGCCGTAGCCGACCCCGGGGTAGAGGAAGTGGTAGCCGATGCGCGGGTCGGCGCCGATCCCGCGCCGCACCTGCTCGATGTCCGCGCCGAGCCGCTCGGCGAGGTTGGCGAACTCGTTCATGAACGAGATGCGCGTGGCGAGCATCGCGTTGGCGGCGTACTTGGTGAGCTCCGCCGAGCGGACGTCCATGACGATCAGGCGCTCGTGGTTGCGCTGGAAGGGGGCGTAGAGGGCGCGCATGACGCGCGTCGCGTCCGCGTCGTCGGCTCCGATCACCACCCGGTCGGGCCGCATGAAGTCCTCGATCGCGGCGCCCTCCTTCAGGAACTCCGGGTTCGACACGACGCTGAATGGAATCTCGGCCTTGCGCTCCGCGAGCGCCCCCGCGATCGCCGCGCGCACCGCGTCGGCGGTCCCGACCGGCACCGTCGACTTGTCGACGACGATGCGGTGCGCGCGCATGTGCCGTCCCACCGTGCGCGCCGCCGCGACCACGTGCTGCAGGTCGGCCGAGCCGTCCTCGTCGGGCGGGGTTCCGACCGCGATGAACTGCACGCGGCCGTGCGCGACGCTGTCCTGCGCGTCGGTGGTGAAGCGCAGCCTTCCGGCGGCGCGGTTGCGCGCCACCATCTCCGCCAGCCCGGGTTCGTGAATCGGGATCCCGCCGTCGTTCAGGATCCCGACCTTGCGCGCGTCCACGTCGAAGCACACGACGTCGTTGCCGACCTCGGCGAAGCACGCGCCGGACACGAGACCGACGTAGCCGGTGCCTATCATGGTGATCTTCATCTGCCTTCCTTCGTGACCGCGTCAGGGCGCGAGGTCGAACTCCTCGGTGCGCCGCGGCGGGTAGGTCTCCCACGCCATGCAGGCCGGGCACTGCCAGTAGAACTGGCGCGCGCGGAAGCCGCAGTTCTCGCAGCGGTAGCGGGCGAGCCGGCGCGTCTGGCCCTGCACCAGGCTGCGCACGAGCTCGAGGTCGTGGCGCCGGTCGGCGGGCGCGTTCAAGAGCTGCGCCTCGAGCAGCTTGTCCAGGCCGAGCAGCGTCGGATTGCGCCGCAGCTCGTCGCGCACCAGCGCGTAGGCCGCCTCCGCGCCCTCGGCGTCGAGCGTGGACTGGAAGGCCACGTCGAGGAGGTCGAGCGAGGGAGCCGACGCGAGGTAGCCGCGCAGCAGCGTGCGCCCGCTCGCCGGCTGCCCGAGGGCCTGGAAGCTGCGCAGCAGCCGGTGCGCGACCAGCGAGAGGAACGCGGGGTTCTGCGTCTCCACGCGCTTCCAGTGCTCGATCGCCTCGTCGTGGCGGCCCGCGGCCGCGGCGAGGTCGCCGAGCTGGATGCTCGCCCGCACGCACTTGCGGTTCTCACCGAGCGCCTCCTCCAGGTGCGC
>JRYK01000610.1_pt1 | contig 46489 bp, 43 predicted proteins | sample 235381 | NCBI WGS metagenome assembly JRYK01 (sample SAMN03074220, study PRJNA261476) | activated sludge metagenome | biome: Wastewater Treatment Plant; feature: Wastewater; material: Activated sludge; isolation source: activated biomass of a wastewaster treatment plant treating hydrocarbon... ... | reverse complement strand
TCGAATGATTTTTGCTTCTTTCCCGGCTACGGCTCGGCCTACGCCGAGACGAGTCATCAAGGAAAAGAAGAATATAATAAAGTCCCTTTCCATTGTTTTTCTGTTTTTCACCCTTTTCCAAAAACCAACCCTATCTTTTCCTGCATCTACATAAATCCCCCAGATTTACAGGTATGATGATTCGCATGAACGACCCATTCTCGATAATGAAAACGGCCTTCGGGTTCTGGGAATCCAAGGTGCTCCTCACGGCGGTGGAAATGGATCTCTTCACAATGCTGGGCCCGGGCTCCATGACCGGACAGGAGATAGAGCGCAAGCTCTCACTCCATCCGAGGGGCACGTACGATTTCCTGGACGCCCTAGTGTCCATGGGTTTCCTCGACAGGGAAGGGGACGGACCGGAAGGGCGCTACAAGAATACGGAATCGACGCGGCGCTTTCTCGACAAGAACGGCGATACGTACCTGGGCGGCATACTCCAGATGCTTAACGCCCGCCTTTTCAAGTACTGGGACGACCTCCCCGAAGCTCTCAGGACCGGGAAACCGCAGAACGAGGTGAAGCACAGCCAGAAGTCCATATTCGAGGAGCTTTATGCGGACATACCGCGCCTCGAACAGTTCATGGGCGCCATGACCGGCATATCGCGCCAGAACTTCATTGCGCTCGCCCAGAAGTTTGACTTCTCCAAATACAGGACGCACTGTGACGTTGGCGGCGCGGCCGGGGTCTTATCCATCGCCGTCGCCGAGAAACACAAGAACCTCGTATGCACGTCATTCGACCTCCCTGTGGTTGAGCCGATCGCGAAACGGTCGATAGAAAAGGCGGGCCTGTCGGACCGCATAAAGACCGCGTCCGGCGACTTCTTCAAGGACCCTCTCCCCAGGGCGGACGTGATAACGATGGGCATGATACTCCACGACTGGAACCTCGAGAGGAAGAAACACCTCGTAAAGTCGGCCTACGAGGCGCTGCCGCCCAAAGGTGCGTTCATAGCAGTCGAAAACATCATAGACGACGCGCGGAGGGAAAATACATTTGGTCTCCTGATGTCCCTCAATATGCTTATCGAGACGGGGGACGGGTTCGACTTCACCGGGGCTGATTTCAGGGAGTGGTGCGGCGAGGCCGGGTTCAGGGAGTTCGAGGTCATACACCTGATGGGCCCGTGCAGCGCTGCCGTCGCGTATAAGTAATCCTCTTTAATCTGTCATCCGAACCCTGAATAGATCCCATGTCGTTGCATGGGACATGGTTCAGGGCAGGCTTGTTTCAGTATCTCTTTTTTCGCTTTGGCTTGTAGGAGCGGCACTGTAATGGAAGAGAAAGGCAGAGCGGTCATGAATCTCCTCGGACGGCTGCGTCTCGCCGGATTGATCGAGCGTTTTCCGGAGCGGGTCGTCTGGGCGGTTTTCGTATTCGTGAACGGATTCATCACGTGCGCGATCCTCGCGACGATGGCGATGGCGTGGAAAACCACCTTCATATTCCCGTCGCTCGGCCCGACCGCATTCATGATTTTCTTTAATCCCGCTTCCGCCGCGGCAAGTCCCCGCAACGCGATCCTCGGCCATGCCGTCGGCATTTTGTGCGGCTACGGCGCCCTCTGGCTGACGGGCCTCCAGCATGCCGCGCCCGCGACAGTGGCGGGCGTGCACGATCCCCGCATCGTTGCGGCGGCGGTTTCGCTCGCGTCCACCGGAGCGTTCATGATCCTGTTCGACGTCGTGCATCCCCCCGCGGCGGCGACGACATTGATCATCTCGCTCGGGATAATCACGGCGCCCGTTCACCTGCTGATTATCGAGCTGGCGGTGGCGGTGCTGGCGTTACAGGCGATCGTAGTCAACCGGCTCGCAGGAGTGGACTACCCGGTCTGGGCGAAGCGCGTTCCCGCCTCTGAAGCCCGTCGGTAAGGACATAACCGGACCCCCGCGCGGACATCCGCCGCATACCCGAAGATTTCCCTCCAAGCAGGGCGGGATAGGAAGCATATCGATTTCTTGTCATTCCCCGTCACGAGGCATAGGGACACATCGTCGGGGTCAATACCCCGCCCGGATTTACGCGGTTCGTTTCCTTCTGCTGTAAACGGCGCAGCCGATCATCCCGAGAATCACGGCCATCGCGATCATTCCCCATTCAGTCATCGCGGGTATCGGCCTGGCTTCCGGCTCCGGCTCGAAAACGATGGCGTCGAGACCGGGCACAGTCAGTCCCACATTCGACGTAAACCCGTTCGCGGTATTGATCGTGACCAGGTGGAATCCTCCTCCGAACGCCGTAAAGCCGGTGCATACGTTAACGTCGAACAGGGAGCCGAAGAGTATGTTCGTGCCGGGCTGGAAATCGAGCGCGTTTACAAGGCAGGGCACGTTGTCCGCTGTCGCGGGGATCAGGGTGGCTGCGCCTGTAGCGGGATCGACGTTGTAGAGGCCCTCGCCCGGGGCCGCTATTAATTCGCCCGACAGCCTGTTGACGGCCAGGCCGTTACCCGACCCTTCGAATCCCGTAGGGCCTATAATCGTGCCCGCGCCCGTATTCTGATCGATGACGAGGAACCTGTCGTCGTCGGTGGTCGGACACCTGTCTCCCCAGCCGTAGAGCGAGTCCGTGATAGGGTCGTAAGTGATATCGGGCACGCGGCCGCATCCGCCGTTAAAGTCCTGGCCTATAATGCCGATAAGCGTCCCCGCTCCCGTGACGGGATCGATCTCTATCAGTATGGACGTCCTGTTCCCGAATATAGCGTCGCCGTTGGCCGAACCGACCAGCCTGCCGTCGCCCAGGAAAGCCAACCCTGTTACGTTGTCGAAACCGATGGGGCCGATGAGGGTCGCCCCTCCGTTGGTTGGGTCAAGCAGATAAAGGTTGCTCGGCTCGGGTGCGTTTTCTCCGCTGGGGTCCCCGGTCGCGGCGCCTAATAGCAGCTGGGCGCTCGCCGAGATCGAAAAAGCCGCAAATAAATAAAGCGTATAAAAACAGGTCTTGATTGTTTTCATAAGCTCCCCTCCACAAAACGGCTTGTATTTAATAGTCTTTAATTCTCGAATACTAGCATATACGATAAGAAATTGCCAGAATTCAGGTCGTAAACGAGCCGTGTGCATGGTCGGAGCACGGAACAGACGGGACACATTATCCGGGGTATACGTCCCATCGGTCCCGTAGCCGATGTTTTGACAAATATGCCGGAAATAAAATATAATGTTGAGCATCCTGTTTTAATTAAAGGGGGAACGATGATAAAAGGCGTATTAAATATCCTTCTGTCGATGATCTTTGCGGTTCTTTCTCTTGCATTTTTGTCCCTTGAAGCGGGCGCTCAGCCCGTATATGCCCCTTTCGGGCCTCAAACCAGCGTGCCGATTCAAACGGTAACCGGCGGGGGATGGACCGAGTGTTACAGGGACACGTACGATATCCAGATCGATCCCGCCACGGTGCTGTCGCAATGTACAGGTAATTTATTGATACTGTCCTGCCTTCCGACGGGAAGCGATACACTGACGCTTCTGGCGGCAGGCGAGCGCACCGACGTCACCTTCGATACGGGTGATAACTTCGACGTTACACATATAGCGAACGGCATAGGCTGGTATTTTAACAACACGGGCCTGGATTCGTGGGGATTCGTCAAAGCCGGGGACAGCGTGGATAAAGACAATTGCGATGTCGATAACAGCGGCGCAAACGACGAAAGGCTGTGCTGGCATCTGAATACGGGGGGATACAGGTGCGGAGTAACAGAGGACCTGAATGGATCTACGTCCTTCGAGCGGATCGTATACACCGCTAACGGTATTTTACCGGGGCCCTCAAATCCGATACCCACTCTTTCGGAATGGGGCCTTATAACGGCGGCCGCGGCTTTGGGAATAATCGGAATGTTCTTTGCCATACGCAGGAGAAAAGCGGCCGCGTAAGCAGGGAGGCTACGCCTTTGGCTTCCCGGCTTCGTCATCCTCCTTCGCCAAGGCTTTGGAGGACAAGAGACTACGCCGGGCAAGCGCCCTCCCGGGCGAGATATAAACAAAAAATAGCGCAGACAAAAGGGAGCTTCGGCTCCCTTTTTTGTTCCGGTGATCCGCCTTTCAATTTCTTGTCATCCCCGAAAATAGTTTTGTTAGAGAATTAGGTTTTCAGACTTAAGTTAAAAAGTGGTGAGGTCAGCTAATTGAAGATCCATTTGCCAGGGAGTTTAGTAGAAATATATTTTCTGCTTGGCAGCCATTTTCATGGGTGACCCCGGATCCGATTATTCGGACGTCTGAAACGGCGGCGGAGTCAACCCAGCGACGCAGCTGGTGTCGGGGGGCACACTCGGATTGGAGAGGAATGACCTGACCACGCTCTGTGCGCATTCCGACTGGGGTGTGACCCAATGCCCAATCCCCGGGATCACGATCCTGGTCGAGTTTTCGAGCGTCATGGCAGCGTACTCGGCCCACTGCGGCGATGTTTTAGCGTCAAAGCTGCCCGAAATGACGAGCGTAGGAATGCTGCTGGTTGTGACTTCACGTATAGAAGGATCCGCGCTTGGAACGTTCCAGATGGCACAGTCCTCGGTCTCGAAGGGCAATTGTGGCGCTTCGGACAGGACTGAGTCGGGGTAGGTCGGAAAAGCGAGACGCCCTTGTGCAAGGATCTGGGATTGGGGCTCGAAGGGAATCCATTCGCTACAGAAGACGCCGTAGGTCAAGCCGTAACCGAAGATGCCCTCACCCGCCGGGTTGGCGAGTGCAGCGCGCCCAGCCGCAATCCGTTTCGGATCGCCTTCGACCAGCTCTTGTATGGCCGACGGAACAAGGGTAAAGGCCGGACCGGCTGCGACGAGCCAATTCACCAACGCTCCACCGTCGAGCACCACCGTCACCGGTGGGCCGTCCGGGGCATACTGCGCCGTCGTTGTCAGCGGATTGGCCTCGAGCTGCTGGACCTGGCTGGCGAACGTTGCTGCCACATCGCCGTACTCACTGTTGCAGGCGGGCTGATCGGCACACGCGCGAAACAGGTTGTNNGCCGCATTTTCGGTGGTGTTGTAGGCACTCAGATCGATCCCTTCGGCCACCAGTCGATCATGACAAGCCCGCGTCGCGGCCAGATGCTCCGCCTTGGTTGAATCGGCGCCGTAGACGAGGCCGACCAGCCGCGCATTGAATTGGTCGATCTCCGGGCATGTCAACTCCGGCTCGGTGTCCAGCGTTCCGCGCTGCGCCATGATGATCAGGTCACGCTGTTGGTTCAGCCCGGCAGGCACGAGAAACTCCGCCTCGGCAAGCGCATCGCCGCCCGGACCACCGGTCAGGTGAACGATGGGCTCGCCCGGGGGCGGCTGGGAGACGGACGGGATGATTGCAACCGGGAGCCGGATCCTGCGTCCATTGAATTTGGTGCGACTCTCCGGCACCACCAGAAAGCCGCAGCTCGCGTTGGCCAGCGCGGGAAGCGACGCAACGCTCTCCGGGCACGCACTAGGCTCGAACTCGGCCGGCGGAAGCCCCGAGTCAGATTCGCACGCGATAGATGCCAGCGCCAAAATAATCGCCAGCGCCACCACCCGCACTCTCCACACCGGGCTCAAACTCATGGCGTCAGCTCCTCGGTGTCAAATGGCGGCGGCGTGAGACCCGCCACGCAGCTGGTGTCGGGCGCATTCGGTGTGGCGAGGAAGGATGCGATGACCATCTGTGCGCATTCCGACTGGGCTGTGACCCAATGCCCAATCCCGGGAATGACGATGTTAGTCGAATTAGGCAGCGTCTCGGCGGCATACGCGCCCCACTGCGGCGACGTTCTGCCGTCGAAACTACCCGTTATGATGAGCGTCGGGATGTCGCTCGTAGTAATCTCACGTGCGGAGGAAGGCGCTTTGGGAACATTCCAGACGGCGCAATCCTCGGTCATGAAGGGTAGCTGCGGCGCCTGAGACAGGACTGAGTCGGGGTAGGTCGGGAAAGCGAGACGCCCTTGCGCAAGGATCTGGGATTCGGGCTCGAAGGGAATCCACTCGCTACAGAACACTCCGAAGGCCAGACCATGACCGAACAGGCCTATTCCTGCAGGGTCCGTAAAAAAAGACCGCGAATTGGCAATCGGCGCCGGGTTACCATGGGCCAGTGCGTCTATGGCGGCGGGAATCGAGGAAACATCGAGAAGAGGTTGCGGGATGGCGGCAAGCCAGTTCACCAGCGCCCCGCCGTCGAGTACTACGGTCACCGGCGGAACCTCGGGCGAATACGTTCCCGTCGTCGTCAATGGATTGGCTTCGAGCTCCTGAACCAGGCCCGCGAACGTGGCCGCCAAATCGCCGTACTTACTGTTGCAGGCGGGCTGATCGGCACACGCGCGAAATATGTTGTTGATGCCTTCATTGGCGTTGCTCCATGTCCAACCGAGGCTCGCGACACTCGGCGGCACGACGGAGTCGATGATCACGCTGCGAATACCTTCGGGATGATCGCGCATCAGGGTAAGCGCCAGATTGGTCCCGTACGAGAATCCATACACGTTCCACTCCGCTATCCCGAGCGCCTTGCGCAGGTCGGCGAAATCGGCGGCATTCTCGGTCGTATTGTAGGCACCGAGGTCGATCCCTTCGGCCACCAGACGATCATGACAGAGCTTCGTCGCCGCCACGTGGAGCTCCCTGGTTGTGTCAGCGCCGTAGGGAAGACCGATTACTTGGATGCTGAACTCGTCGACCTCTGGGCAAGTCAGCTCCGGCTCGGTGTCGAGATCCCCGCGCTGATCCATCAAAATCAGATCGCGATCCTGATTCAGCCCGGCGGCCACGAGAACCGGGGCCTCGGAAAGCGCATCGCCGCCAGGACCCCCGGTCAGGTGTACAATGGGCTCGCCCAGAGGGGGCTGGGACACGGACGGGACGATTGCAACCGGGAGCCGGATCGTGCGTCCATTGGATTTGGTGCGATTCTCCGGTACCACGAGAACCCCGCAGAGTGCGTTCTCCAGCTCGGGGAGTGAAGCTTTACTACTCGGGCACGGACCAGGCTCAAAAACTCCCCGCGACGAAAACGAATCTGAAGAGGAACACGCGGAGGCTATAAATGCCAGCGTGCCGGCAACCGGCACGACCCAGGCTTTCGACACTGTTCTCCACCATCTCATCACGCTCTGCCTCCATTGTCCTTCATTGTGACCATGGTTTTTTCGATCGCCGAACTAATAGCCGAACTAATAATTGGACTGCAAACCGTATAAAACCCATGGTAGAGTAAGACAACTTTATTTAAAGTCTAAAATAATGTACTATCCCTGCCCATCACAGTTAATAATATAAATGCCCGTGTTCTTTTTAAACAAGTGGACTAAGGTACTGAAATTACGCAATACTATTACCCCTAAAACCGGGGCGGTTAATACTTTAGCATTAAAGGATTTCCGGCTCCGGGATAAAATTACCGGCTGGCTGCCGCACCCAATACGATTTATTTTAGTCTGAAATAGTGTCAAAATCTGAATTTATGCTTTGGGGTCATATCCTTACACCTTGACAGTATCCGGTAGAATAATTCCTCGTAAGGGTGAAGGAATCGTCACTCACCTGTTCAGACAATGAACAACCGGATGTTCAAAATATGAACACTAAGGAATACACAGTAAAAAAATGCGCGTAAAAAAACACGCGCGCCTGAAGAAGCTCACACTTCATAGAATTCTGCTTCTCCAATATTCAAAAATTTGACAACACGCCATAAATATGAATAATTTTACCCTTTCACATTAGCGGGAGGAGTATATCATGCAGGCGGTAATCAAAACCGGCGGAAAGCAGTACAGCGTAAACAAAGGGGACGTCATAGACGTCGAGCTGCTGACCGGGAATCCGGGCGACGTAGTGGAATTCAAGGAAGTACTGCTGGTTGCGGACGAAGGCGGGACGACAGTAGGCTCGCCAATAGTCGATAACGCGGTGGTAAAGGCGAAGATACTCGGCACGAAGAAGGGCGAGAAGCTCGTGGTCTTCAAGTTCAGAAGGAGAAAGGACTTCAGGAAGAAGACCGGTCATCGTCAGAAGTTTACCTCGGTCGAGATCACGGAGATTTCAAGGTAGGGAGGCTATAACAAATGGCAACTAAAAAAGGCGGCGGCAGCTCTAAAAACGGAAGGGACTCCAGGGGGAGACGGCTCGGCTTAAAGAAGTTCGGCGGCGAGACGGTGAAGGCGGGGAACATACTCGTAAGGCAGAGGGGAACGAAGTTCCACCCGGGCCTCCACGTAGGCATGGGCCGCGATCATACACTTTTCGCGCTCAGGGACGGTGTCGTAGAGTTCCAGTCGTACAAGAAAAACAAGACCAGAATCAATATCCAGCCCGAGCAGCAGTAGGCTCAATATCCAAGGTCGTATTTTTTCGTTTTTTGGTCTTTATTCCCTCCTTTCGTAAAGGAGGACGATTGCAAGCAAGCGAGTAATCGGACGCCATTTGCTGACTGCAAGGGGATTCAATTACTCGGCATATCCATTAAGTTAAACCAAATAAGGGTGGATTTTTCCTTGTTTATTTAAATCCCCCTTAATCNNGGGAATTTTTCTTAACACTCTGTTTAAATTAACCTTTACTAGTTAAATTTTAGCCAGTATTATGAAGTTAGTTTTTCTGTTCCAATCTTGAGTAGAGACGGATGCGTTCCCGACCCGCGTAACGCATTTGATCGGACAGCCGGAGAAACGAGGCAAATGGGATTAAAGTCCAGGATAGGGAATATATATTCGGGAAACGCGCTCGTCCTCGCCTTCATATTCGTCCTCATTTCCGTATTGATCTCGCTCTTTAACTCCTACTACTACTCCTCGACCATCACCGACGAGAGAGGACAGGAGCTGGCCCGGCTCTTCGACAACACGGGCAAGAGCTTCGGCGACACCTCCAAGGATATACTCAATTCGAGACACGACATCGTTTACATAAAGCTCCTCAACCCCGAAGGCGTGGTGCTTGAGAGCTTCGGGGGCGAGGACACGGGAGACCTCGAGATAATCCCCATCAACACGCCCGAGAACAACACCATCGTCCTCGGCGTCGTCGGGAAGGACTGGAAAAGCCTCGTGCTCTCCTCGCTCATGTGGAGCGCGCTCATAGGCGTGGCGGTGTCGGTAGTGATCATATTCCTGTTGTCCCTTTTCTCCTCCGGACGGAACGACTCGATGGAAAACCTTATCGCGGCGATGAAGAGCGTTACGCGCGGAGACCTCGCCGGGGCCAGGCTCGACCCCGAATCCTCGGACGACGTTTCCACCATCAGGGCGTACGAGACGTTCAACCAGATGGTGGACAGGATGAAGAGGAGGGGGGAGACCGTAGAGGAAGAGATACCGCCGTTCCAGCCGACCCTCATATCGGCGAACGACGATTACGAAGAAGAGGAAACTATCGCGAGGCCCAGGAACGTTACCGTCATCGTCGCGAAGATAGCCGACTTCCAGGAGCTCTCGAACACCTTGAAGCCGGCCGAGTTCAACTCGTTCCTCGCCGATTACAGGAAGGCCGCGTCGGCAATCATATCCAATTACGGCGGCGTCATCGAGGCGCTGCTCAAGGACGAGATCGTCGCCTTCTTCAACGCCCCCGAAGAGCAGGTGAACCCGGAGCTCAAAGCCGTCTGCTCGGCCGTCGAGGTGCTCCAGCTGCTGGCCAGCATCACGAGGGAGCGCAAGATAGAGGGCAAGGCGGCCATAAGCGGCAAGATAGGCATAGGGATGAAATCCGTGCCGGTTTACGACGACGACTCCGGCATGCCCCACGGCGTAAAGCAGGTTACAGACATGGCCCGCAGGATATGCACCGTGGCGCCGGTCTGGAGGGTGATAGTCTCAGCCGACGTTTACCAGATCGTCAAGGACTTCGTCGAAGCCCGCGAGCTCAAGCTCGGCAACGAGCCCTACTACTCCATAGTAGGCGTCGAAGAAGGCGTGGTCTGAGACTGGCTGTCTTATCCGCTATATCCGAAGAAGCTCATCCGTTCAATAAATCCTTCGCGCCAAGATGGCGCTCCTACAATAACAAACTATAACTCTGTAGGAGCGGCTTCCAGCCGCGATATTTTTTTGTCATTGCGAGTGTAGCTAACGAAGTTAGCGGAACGCGGCAATCTAGTTTTTTATTTTGTCATTCCCGACTGCCTCTATCGGGAATCCAGCCTTTTCTTATCTTGATTTAATGATATGGATTCCCGCTTTCGCGGGAATGACAACCAAAAGAGAGATCGCCACGGTCGCAAAATACGCTCCCTCGCGATGACAAAAAAGAGAACACACATCCAATTTGTCTCATTTTCACTGCTAAGGTAATCTTTCACACACTATTATGGACAGAAAACGCATAGTCGTCGCCATGAGCGGCGGCGTTGACAGCACGACAGTCGCGGCGCTCCTTAAAAAGGAGGGCCACGAGGTCATAGGCATCACGATGCAGCTCCTCGAATACGGGGACGCCGAAGGGGGATGCTGCTCCTTAGACCAGGTCGTCGACGCGAGAAGGGCCGCGGCCGATCTCGGCTTCCCGCATTACGTCGTCAACTTCACGGGTGAGTTCGAAAAATACGTCCTCACCGACTACGTGGACAAGTACGCGTCCGGCAAGACGCCTATTCCGTGCGTCCTCTGCAACAAGTACGTCAAGTTCGATCTCCTCCTACGGAAGGCGCTCGAGCTCGGGGCGGACTACCTCGCGACCGGGCACTACGCCCGCATCGAAAGGGACGACGAAACAGGCGCGCTCACTCTCAATCGCGCCTTTGACGAAACGAAGGACCAGACATACTTCCTCTACACGCTCACGCAGAAAGAGCTCGCCCGGCTCATGTTCCCTTTAGGCGGCATGACGAAGGACGAGGTAAGGAAAATAGCCGGGGAGCTCGGACTGAGGCAGGCTGAAAAACCCGACAGCACCGGGGTGTGCTTCGTCCCCGACGGCAACTACAGGGACTATCTCGAAGCAAGGTCGGCTTTCACGCCCGGAAAGGGCGACATAGTGAATACGCGCGGGGACGTGCTCGGCAGCCACAGGGGCGTATTCTCCTTCACAATAGGGCAGAGGAGGGGCCTCGGCATAGCCACGGGCAAGCCCATGTACGTTACACGCATCGAGCCCGCATCGAACAGGGTCTACGTCGGAGAGGAAGGGGAGCTCTACGGGACGAGGCTCATAGCCGAGGACATAACGTGGATAAATAATACACATGATAAGAGTATATTAGACGACACAATTCAAGTAGAGGCAAAGGTCAGGTACAGGCACCAGGCAAGCCCGGCTGAGCTCAGGATGTGGAGCCCATCGGAAGGGACGGTCTCGTTCAGGGACCCCCAGAGGGCTATCACACCCGGCCAGGCGGTCGTCTTTTACAGCGGCGAAAGGCTGCTCGGCGGCGGATGGATAAAAGAGGTGCTCCCGCAATGAAGACCGTCTCCGTCGTCACTCTCGGCTGCAAGGTGAACCAGTACGACACGGCAGCCATACTCAACAGGCTCCCCCGGAGCAAGTACGTGAGGGTCCCGTTCCCGGAAAAGGCGGACGTTTACGTCATAGACACATGCACGGTCACACACAAGGCCGACGCCGAGGCGAGGCACTACGTAAGCCGCGCGCGCCGCGCGAACCCTGACGGCGTCGTTGTCGTCACGGGCTGCTACGCCCAGGTATCGCCCGACGAGATAAAGGAGCTGACCGACGCCGACTACGTAATCGGGAACTCACACAAGTTCTCCGAGCTCATCAGGGTGATAAGGGAAGGGGAGACCCAGAGCGAACCCCGGCTATTCATTTCGGACATTTTCAGAGAGAAGAAAAAGAGCTTCGAGACGCCGGGCATCGATTTCTTTCCGGGAAGGACCAGGGCTTTCCTTAAGGTACAGGACGGATGCAACTACGCCTGCACGTTCTGCATAATACCCAAAGCCAGGGGCAGGTCGCGAAGCCTCCCGATACGCGAAATCCTCGAACGTATGGAAAAGCTCGCCGGGGCCGGATACAAGGAGATAGTGCTTACGGGGGTCCACATCGCGAGCTACGGCAGGGACATCGGCGCGAGCTTCGGTGAGCTCCTCCAAAGGATAGAGCGNNCTCATACGGAAGATGATCCCCGACGCCGCCATAGGCTCGGACATAATGGTCGGATTCCCCGGAGAGACGGAGGAGGAGTTCGAGAACACGTACCGCGTCGCTGAGCAGTCGGCGCTCACATATTTTCACGTCTTCTCCTATTCGAAGCGGAGATCGACGCCGGCGGCATCCATGCCCGGCCAAGTCCCTCCCGAGATCATAAAGAAAAGAAGCGCGGAGCTGAGGGACCTCGGCTCGAGGAAAAAGACGGAATTCTACGGCGGCTTCATAGGTCGCACTCTGCCCGTGCTCGTCGAGGCGGGAGGGAAGGGCACGACGCCTAACTACATACCCGTAAGGCTCACGGGCGGGGATTTTGTCCAAGGGGACGAGATAGATACCGTCATCACAGGCGTATCGGGCGAAGAAGCCCTCGCCGTCCCCATCCGCAAGGCCTCCTGATCACGTAATTATCAGAGTAAATGAATAAACTCCTCATACCCTTACTTCTCCTTCTCATAATCAAGCTCACGGCCTGCCAGGTAGGCCCTTCGACCGGCAAGGAGCTTACCGCCGCCGACTGGTATGTTCCTGACGAAACCCTCACGGTCTGGGCGCTTTCGGACACTCATATTAAAGACGAGAAGCACATCAAGCCATTCCGCAGAGCCGTCGAGGACGTGAACGACAACGTGCCCGACGTTGACATGGCTATCAACTCGGGAGACGTTGTCCATTTCCCGACCGAGGAGAGCTACGACCTCTACATAAAGACGAGGGACGCGTCGTACATAAAGGAGTGGCACGAGATAATCGGGAACCACGACTACAAGACCGACAAGGGGAAAATATTCCAGGCTAAGCTCAAGGAAAAACCTAACTACACGGTCGAGAAGGGGAACATACTGTTCATTTTCATGTCGAACGAGGACAGGGGCAAGGCGACGGTCATAACCGACGAGACGTTCGAGTGGTGGAAGGACCTCGTCGTAAAGAACCAGGACAAGATTATCGTGACGGTCACGCACGCGCCGCTCGACGGGAGCGGAATTACGTTCTCAGGGTTGAAGGCGAGGCAGATCGTCGACTCCCAGAGGTTCAGGGAAGTGCTGAAGCAGTATAAGGTAGACATATGGCTCTCCGGGCACCTCCACCTACCGCAGGAATTATTCGGAACGATAGTTAAACAGAAAAAACTGAACGGGACGGTCTTTATCGAGATATCGTCCATTCGCCCGGACCTGGGCGGCATAAAGGAGTCCGAGTCGAGGGTGCTCACGTTCGCCTGCGGCTCTGACAAGATGCTCGTGAGGTCCCGCAACCACGAGCAGCACATCTTCACCCCCGGCCTGGATAAAGTTTTCACCCTCTCCAAGCCTTACGAGTGCGAGTAAACGCACTCGGTGACAGATCTGACATTCGCGCGGGTCTGCACAACGGTTACAACAATAACGCAATCGAAACTCGAAAAAAGAAAAATCCTCCCTAACCCTCCTTTTTCTAAGGAGGGAATAAAAAGAAAGATTTCTCGTGCTGCTCGAAAGGGCAAATCGTTTATAATCCGTTCGTACTGCCCTGGGCCTGTCGAAGTATGAACGGTTTTTTCTTCGCTGCCGGTTAAATACAGGAGATTCGTGAGAATCGTGCATCAGCGGACATTGTCCGTAAAAGGGAGCGCCAGGGATCGAATTCTTCGCAGAATCAATACCTGGCGCTCTAAGGGGGGGTATGGGGTTATGTCGTTAGTTATGCTTTAATGCTTTCATCTCCTATCAGGGCTTTACGGCCCTGATGTCGGCAGCCCGGAAAGAAGGGAAGGCTGCCGACATCAGGAGGCTTGCCTTATCTCGAAAAAGGCTGATGTGTTTCCCGGATCCGAAACCAGAACGCCGTCCTGCTTGAGGCCTTCAAGGTGGAGGCGGACCGAGCCGAGCATGAGCTCCTTTGTCTCTTCGAGGGTATCTCCGACGGCGACGCAGCCGGGGAGGTCCGGGCAGTAAGCCGAATAACAGTCATTCGACTGCTCTATCGTGATCTCGTAGTGCTCTTTATGTATTACTTCCTGGGAATCGAAACAATGCTTGAGCGAGTAAAAGAGGGCGCCTTCCGGCAGCTCCTTGTCCATCTTGCAGTTGATGGTGAGCCTCGACTTCTTGCTTCTCAGCTTGAACTGGCGGTGACTTCCGCAAATTCTGACGAGATACCATCCGTTATTTTCGACAAGGAACTTTATCACCTCTCTCACTTTCATAATCTCCATCCTCTCACAGGGTATTTTGTAAAGCCGTAACTTCCGTCTATCCGTCTTTGCGGTACATCAGCACGTTCTCGAATTCCTTGCCGGTCATGTGATTTTCGAGGTACTCGGCTATGGCGTCCTCGATGATCTTCGACTGGCTTTTTCTGGAGACGAAAGAGAAGAGCCTGAGCCTCTCGTAAAGCATCGCGGGGATGTAGAGGGAGCCTCTGTGCATCTTCTCCGGATTTGCCCGCTGCTGAATTGTTGCCGCCGTCATGATCTCATTATTACATCATTACGTAATGATGTCAATATGGTATTTTGTTAAGCCGAAAAAATTTTTCGGTCACACTATTTTGATGTGTGATTACAGGTGATTATAGTGGTCCCGGATGTTACGCTCAAACTCCCGGACAGGCAATAAATAACGCATATTCGGGCTACGTTCAGGACAGCGCGGCTGCAGCCTGTAACGGAACCCCGTTAACGGCTATAATTGGTAGTCCGTTTGGCGGAATCCTGCTGCGCGGGGACGGAATATTTCAAGACTGCGGCGGACAAAATCGGGGGGAATTCCGAGCATGAATTTCGATTGTATCGACCGGGCGCTCGCGAGCAGGGTCGATTCGGGAGAGATACCGGGAGCGGCCGCGGCGGTCGCGGACCGCGACGGGATTATATACAGCGGCGCATTCGGGTTGAGGGACGCCGGCAATCGTATCGCTATGGCGGCCGACGATATATTCGGTATCTTCTCCATGACCAAACCGTTCACGTCCGTAGCCGCTATGATGCTCATCGAAGAGGGCAGGCTCCGCATGGATCAGCCCGTCTCGGAGTTCCTGCCTTATCTCGCGAAGCCGGAGGTCATTACCAGGTTCGACGAGAGCTCCGGCTCCTGCGAAACGAGGCCCGCCAGGGGGGAGATAACCGTAAGACACCTGCTTACGCACACGGCGGGATTCGGATACATATTCTTCAACAGCGACGTGAACCTCATGGTGACGAAGACGGGCAGAGCCATGACTGAGCTGCCTCTCCTCTTCGAGCCCGGCACGAGATGGATGTACGGGCCTAATACCAGGATCCTCGGCAAAGCCGTCGAAGAGATAACGGGCATGACACTCGAAGATGTATTCAGGGAAAGGATATTCGGTCCCCTCGGGCTCGGGGACACGTGCTACGCGCTCCCTCGGGAGAAATTCGGCAGGCTCGTTACGACGCACCGGAGAAAAGGCGGGGTATTCGAGGAAGACCCGCCGGGAGAGGGACCTGCAATCAACATGCTCGGAGATACGGGCCTCTACTCGACGGCCGTCGATTATGCGAATTTCCTGCGCCTCTTCTTAAACGGCGGAGAGCTCGGCGGCGCGAGGATACTGAGCGGAGAGTCGGTGAGGATGATGGTAAGCAACCAGATAGGCGGGCTCGTCGTCGAGACGCTTCCCGGTGTGCTCCCGGATCTCGTGAAGCCGTTTCCGATCGGGGGAGGGCGGGATAAGTTCGGCCTCGGCTTCCAGATCACCATGTGTGAAGACGACGATGCGCTTTGCCGATCGAGAGGAAGCTGCAGCTGGGCCGGCATGAGAAATACGTTTTTCTGGTTCGACCCGAAAGCCGGGATCGCCGCCGTGTTAATGATGCAGGCGGTGCCTTTTTACGACGAGGCCTGCATCGGCGCGTACAGGAGCTTTGAAGAAGCCGTTTACAAGTCCCTCGGTTAAATACGATCGCGGGCGCGCATCTATATCCATCTGCGCACACGTTTCTTGTAATCCGTATATTCAGCGCCGAACTTTTCCTCGAGGTATATCTCTTCCCTCTCTATAACGCCTCGCCTCATGATGATTACGAAGGCCGGTATGAAGATTATTATCCAGAGGTTATCGAGGAGCACGGACACGGCGAAGAGGAATATGACCAGGCCCACGTATATCGGGTTCCGGGAATAGGCGTAGAGCCCGTCCGTGACGATACCTGTCGTGGGCTTCCTGACGTCGACGTTCGTCCCCGCTTTTCTGAATTTAAAGAACGCCCAGAGAATGATGATCAGCGATACGGCCATGAGCGCCGCTCCGGTGACGTATCGCGGAGCGCCGCTTATAAAATGGAGGCTCTTGATCAGCCCCGCCGCGAAGCCCGCGAATATCATTACGAGCGCGATGACCGGAGGGGGCGCGAGAACCCTGGGATGATCTTTATTCGGGCTCGTCATGCGGATCCTCTCCGGGGCCGCCGTGCCAGTCACCGTCGCCGGAACGGGGCGGGGGCGGGGGGCCTCCGTGTCCGAATGACCTATCCATAAGAAATTGAGGGAAGGGGGGGCCGGGTCCTCTCCTCATCGTGTCCGCCAGCCGTTTTCTTTCTTCCGGGCTCAGCTCGAGGGCTATCTTCTTCGTTTCACCGGCGATTTCATCCGTAAGCTCTTTCATGAGCGCGTGCAGTGCGGCCACGCTGCTGTCGAAGCGCTCCGGGTCGAACTCGGGAGCGGAAAACGCGTCTAAGACTTCGTCCCTTGCCTTCTTGATCTTCTTCCTGGTCTCGCGGGACTCGTTCTTCATCTTCTTCATCGTATCGAGGAGCATATCGCGTTTAGCGGGCGGCAGGCTTCTTGCGAACGTGAAAGCGCGCTTTCCCTTGTCCATGCGCCACAGCATCGAGTGCGAGAACGCTCCGATGAGTATTCCGGCGAGGAGCACGTTAAGCAGCACGGATACGGCGAGGAATATCTTGAGCCCCTTACTCATAGTAGCCCTCCCCGTAGTACATCAATTCGGAATAAAGCGAGGTGTCGGTATCGTTGTCCGAGTAATTGGAGTAGAGATAGCCGACTGCCATGCCTATGACGAGGAGGAGCGGGAGCGCGATCGCGGGTCTCGGCAGCGGGAGCGCGGAGAATATCGAGCCGAGCAGTATGAGCACGAAATTCTTCGCGGGCTCGGGCCTCTTCGCGGCGGCGGCAGCGCTTATTATCCTCGCCTCGAGCCCCGGTGAAGGCTCTTCGAACCCCCGCTCCATCAGGATTTCCTCGAAGCGCCTCTCTTCGTCGAGTGCCGCCCTGAGACCGGGCGATGCGGCGCACGCGCGCTCGGCCTCTTCCCTGAGCCCGGAGGGCCACTTGCGTATGTCTCCGCCGTACAGTCCGATGTAATCCATGAACTCTTTCCTATCCATTACCTTCCGCCTCCTTGCCTTTTTCCCCTCCGAGCTTCGTCCTGAGCGAAGCCTTGGCGCGCATCAGCAGCGATTCGAGCGCCTTCACGCTCACGCCCATTATATCGGCCGCCTCCCTGTTGCTCACGCCTTCGTAAAAGCAGAGCGCGAGCGCGGTCTGCTGGGATTCGGGCAGCTCCCCGATGCACGCGTCTATGTTTTCCTTTCTACGTTTCATCTCGATCGCTTCCTCCGCCCCGCCGCCCGAGTCGGGCGGATCGAACCCTTCTTCCATGGGGAGCATCGTGTTTTTTCTCTTCCTGTCTATGCAAGCGTTCGCGACGACCCTGTAGAACCAGGTCGTGAACTTCGACCGCCTTCCCGAGTCCCATCCCGCCGGATTCGTCCACAGGTTGAGGAACGCTTCCTGAACCGTGTCCTCGGCCTCTTCCCTGCTCGAAAGCATCCTGTACGCGAGGCTGTAGTATTTCTTCGTGTGACGCATTACGAGCATGGAGAACGCGTCCCTGTCCCCGCTCCTTATCCTCCCCATAAGCTCCTCGTCGGTGAACTCCCTCGTCTCTTTGGCCATGTCCTCGATCGGAAGAGTGACGGTCGTATCCATCTAACACCCTGAAATATTAAAACCTGCGGGGGCGGAATAGTAAAGTTACTATGCCGCCCCGCAGGTCAGAGAGGATGTATGTGTCCTTTAAATTCTCAGTCTTTGCCGTGGCGATGTCCGCCGCCGGGGCCGAGCTGTACGAGTATCTGCCTCTCGTTCTGAGTGAGCTGCGGGGCGAGCTCGGCGATCGCGTTATTGAAGGACGAGAACCCCTTCGCCATCAGGCCCTGGAGCTTCTCCGAGGTCTCCTTGTACGCCTGGGCGTCGAACTGCTCTGCCGTGAGTATGTCCCTCAGCTTCTCGTGCGTCGCCTTCATCTCGTCCCTGAGAGCTTCGTTCTCTTCCTTGACCGCGGTGAAGGTATCCACTATGAGCTTCTGCTTGTCTGCCGGAAGCTCCGAGAAAGCCTTCAGCTTTTCTATCCCGAACGGCCCCCCGCCGTGCGGCATAGCGAATGCGGCGACCGCCCCGGTCAGTAACACTCCGAGTATTGCCGTAAGCACGTAATTCCTTTTCATTTCTTTACTACCTCCCGTGTGTGTTTTGGTTTGAAGCATACTTATATCTATATACGCACAGACGGGGGTAAACCCTTCGGCGGGATTTCTGTCGGGAAGCAAGTTTTGGGTTTAATTCCCTCCTTTGGAAAAGGAGGGTTAGGGAGGATTTTTTGTTATTTTAAATCCCCCTTAATCCCCCTTTTTCTAAGGGGGAAAATTAATAACAAGCTCAGGACGAACGGGCTGGGTGCGGTGTCGGCTAAACGGATGAGCCTGGAAAGAATCGTATACGAGCACACAATGTGTGCCGCCGATTCTGCGCATGTCATGGAAAGAAAAAATGAGATTGCGGCGGCAGGTTCACAGAATGAAACCCGTTGACTTGCGCTGACTCCGAACCTATATTTCGGTTAAGAGCGCAGGGGTTATTCGTCATCACATAAGAAGGCAAGATAAATTTCAAAAATAGCGGGCGTTCCGCGTCCGCTGAGGAGAGAAGCATGAAGCCAGTAGTCGAATCCAACAAACTCGAGCGGGGCGAAGTGTGGGGCGAAAACGATCCGTCGGTCCACTGGGCGGGCGCGTTCGCCGTTTACGGAGGCCACGGTACGACGCAGTCTTCGACGATAGTGTACGAGATCGAACCCGGTCACAGGCTGGGCTGGCACACGGACGCGACGGAGGAGACACAGTACATTATCGCGGGCAGCGGCAAGCTGTTTCTTGAAGACGGCACCACGTACATGGTGGGCCCGGGCAGCGTCTTCGTGCTTCCCACGGGCGTGAAGCACGACCTCGCGAACGCCGGCAAGGAAACGCTCAGGGCTGTGGCGTTCTTCGCGGCCGCGATGTTCACTCAGAACTTCGACGACGTGATGATGCCGCCCAAGTCACACATCCTCGGCACGCCCAACCGCAACGGTTAACCGCGCGGCGTGTTTACTGCTGTTGCGGTGAGCTGATAAGGCCGGTTCTATAGCTGTCACTCGTTCAAGGATCGTACATCCGAAGGTCCCGGTGCGTAGTACCGTACTTTCTTCGGGCACGTCAGGGGCTTGCGAATGCGGCCCTGTCCCCGGCTGAGCCGCATCTTCATGTTTTAGGTTTTAGCTGCGATGCCGCTTGTGTAACTATCTGTTAAAGCATGGTAATTGTTTCAGATAAAAAGTCTGAACCGGACGGCGGCGCGTAAAGCTATCCTGTTCGAACTATTTGTGAACGGCTGATCATAAACTACTATACTTCGTTAGAACGGTGAGGTAGCATTGAATTTAGCAGCATTTCGTATCAATCTATTTGTATTATTTGTTCATATTTTAGACAGGGGGGAATAAAATGAGCACGAAAGTAATCACCGCTATTTTATTGCTTTTCGTTTTGTCGATGCCCGCATTAGCTTCAGACACACCGGAGATGCCGAAGGCAGATACACCGGATGCTCCGAAAGTAGATACTCCCGAGATGCCGAAGGTGGACACACCGGAAACTCCGAAAGTGGACACACCTGANNAGTGGACACACCTGAAATGCCCAAGGCGGATACTCCAGAAGCACCCGAATAAGGGCATGAGATAATGCTTTTATTTTCTCAACCAAGGTAATCCGGCGACTGTCCGATTCTTGTACTCTCCGGATACGTGAGAGTTTACGTTTTCCGGCCCTGCGTATACATTAACTGTCGATACAAGCTGCTAAGGAGATAAATTAATGCCGAAACCGCTACTCGTAATCGGGAACAAGAACTATTCGAGCTGGTCGATGAGGCCGTGGCTCGCGCTTAAGCACGTCGGGATCGATTTCGACGAGGTGCGGATACCGCTCTACACGGAAGGGCACAAGGAGAAGATACTTGGCTACTCTCCCGCGGGGAAAGTGCCCGTCTATATCGAAGACGGCGTCACGGTCTGGGACTCGCTCTCGATACTCGAATACCTTGCTGAACGACATCCCTCTCTCTGGCCGGCCGACGCGCGCGCGAGGGCGCTCGCGCGTTCCGTATCTGCGGAGATGCACTCCGGGTTCGCCGCGCTGAGGGGCTCGCTTTTTTTCAACGCGCGGGCGAGGGACAGGTGGGTCGAGCTCGGCGGGAGCGCAGTGGGCGACGTCGAGAGGGTGCTCGATATATGGGATACCTGCAGGGGGGCCTACGGAAAGGGCGGCCCCTGGCTCTTCGGGGAGTTCACCGCGGCTGACGCGATGTACGCCCCAGTCGCGCTGAGGTTCAATACTTACGGCATAGAGCCCGGCGGACGTCCGAAGGCTTATGTCGAGACCGTGCTCTCGGACGTATACGTTCGCGAATGGATGAGCGCCGCCGAGGCCGAGGAGGAGGTCATTGAGGAGTTCGAGACCGGTCTCGTCTGAGACGTCCGGAAGGCGCTCTCAGTCCGTCACCTCAATGTTATAGCCCTCAACGCCGCTCCCGACGCTCATGCCGCCGTATATCTGCACTTCGGCGCCCGTGTTTATCTCGTCGCAATCGATATCATCCCCGCCGTCTGTAACGTTGGTCGATCTCGTGACCGTGACGAGCACTTCGACCGTATCGCAGTCGTTGTCCACCTCCACCGTCAGCGTGCCGGAGGTGCCGTCGCAGTCGTTTTCCGTGACGTAGCCGTCGAACTCCGTTATGATTTCGTCCTCGAATGTTACCGTGCCGGAAGATACCGTCAGGCTGCCGATGTCCGTGTCCGAGCCGGGGATTACGTCGAGCGAGAAAACGGCGAGGCGCGTGCCCTCCGAATCCGTGAGTGTCACCGTGCTCGAACCGCAGAATCCTCCCGTGATCTCGAAACCGCCGCCGCTGTCGGTCGTGTCCTCGTACGTATTGCCCGAGTTCTCGTCCTCGAGCCCGACCGTTATGCCCTCGACGTCGTCGCCCGAGTTCACCTCGTAAACTTCGCCGCTGAGCCCGGCTTCGGCGGTGCTCGATCCGCCGCTTCCGCTGTCCCCGGAGCCGAATTCCACGTCGCAGCCCGCTACGTTGAGAAGGAATAAAAAAGGTAGTACTGTCCCGAGTATCAATCTCTCTTTCGAATTCATGACGTTCTCCCGCTGTGCGGCCGGACGGCCTTCCTTGAGTGAGGGAGCCCGCCGTTCATGTTTGAGCTTCAGGGTTTAGGGTATGGGCCGGCGGGCTCCCAAGTTCCGATCAATCGTCTGGTTTCTGATGTCGGGAGCCTTGAACCGCGGCTCCTATTAATTGGACGTATAAGCCCGGACATTTCCTTCGGTCGGCAAAAATCTTTCGCTATTGGAGGCGGACGAGAGCCGCGCCCTTTATTCCTCGCGCAGGTTCTCATATACTATTCATACAAAAGAGAGGGAGGCTCGCATGGGCGCGAAGAAGCAGAAGTATCTGATCAAGGCGGCGGAGATAAAAAAGATGCAGAAGAAGTTCTCGCATCCCTGGAACCCTAAATCGGAGCTTGTCGGGGCTCGGCTCGGCGTGAAAACGGGGCTTGTGAGAACGGGCGTTAACATCGTGACGATACCGCCCGGAAAGGAATCGTTCGTCTATCACTCGCACACGTTCGAGGAGGAGTGGATATACGTTCTCTCGGGGTCGGGCGTCGCCGAGATAGACGGGAAGGAATACAAGGTCGGGCCCGGAGACTTCATGGGCTTTCCGACGCCGGGGGTCGCGCACAACATGCGGAACGACGGGAAGAAGGATTTGGTTTACCTCGTCGGCGGCGAAAGCAGGGAGCACGAGATCGCCGAGTATCCGAAGCTCGGGCGGAAGCTGATAAGGACCGGAGAGAAGGTAGAGGTGCTCAAGGTCTCTGACGTAAAGGACTTCAAGTTCTGGGAGTGAGGGCGCGGATACGCATTATTGCAGCGGATTTTCCGTTCAGACGCCCGTTCAGCGCGCCAGGACCTCGTTTACCCGCTCTTTGAATTTGTCTATCTTGAAAGGTTTTAACAGATACGGGTTGCCGGATTTGTCCAGGAACGTTTTCGTTTTCCTGCTGGTGTCTCCGGTTATGAAAAATACCTTGTCCGCGATATCAGGGTAGCGCTTTTTAAGCTCTTCAAATAATTCCATTCCGTTTATGTCAGGCAGCCTTAGATCGCACACGATCAGGTCGTATTGCCCGAGGTCGCGGTTGCGTATCGCATCCCTGCCGCACGAGGCTATGTCGGCGATGTGTCCCTGCTCTTCGAGGACGGTCTTCAGCAAGCTGGTCATTATCACTTCGTCTTCGACGATCAGCACTCTTTTATTTTTCATCTTCATGATGCGGTCTCGGCCGGCGGCGCTGTCCGCCTCCCCGCCGTAAGGTTCCACTACCGGCAGATCTATTACGAACCTTGCGCCTTCTTCCGCTCCGTCCTGTACGAATATTTCTCCCCCGTGCTTCTTCACGATGCCGTAGCTGACGGAGAGTCCAAGTCCCGTCCCTTTTCCGGGCTCCCTTGTGGTGAAGAAGGGGTCGAATACCTTCCCTTTTATATCCTCGGGAATGCCCGGTCCGTTGTCGGATATGGTTATTTCGATGCAGCTCTTGTTCTTGAGCTTCGTTTCTATCTCTATCGTGCCGCTCCCCTGCGACTCGGCAACGGCCTGCTCGGCGTTAATGAGCAGGTTCATGAACACCTGCTGTATCTGGACCGGGTCGATCATGGTCCTGGGAAGCGCGGGGTCGAGCTTCTTTACGATCTCGATGTTCCCCACCATGTACTGATATTCCCGGAATTCGAGGGTCTTCTCGATAAGGCCGTTTATGTCTTCGTAGCTGCTGACGGGTAAGGAATCCCTCGAGAACGAGAGCAGCTTCTCGATTATCCTGACGAGCCTCTGGGCCGAGCTGAATATTATCTCGATCGAATCCTTCTCGTGCCTGCCGAGGTCGTTTCTTTCGAGGAGCCTTTGCGAGTACCCGAGTATCGGCGTAAGCGGGTTGTTTATCTCGTGCGCTATGCTCGACATGAGCCGTCCGATCGAGGCCATCTTCTCCGACTGGACGAGCTGCTCCTGAGCCGATTCGATCTCCTTCATCATCCGCGCCTTCGCGACGGCGAGCGCGATCTGGTCCCCGAGAGTCGTGAGGAACCGTATCTCTTTCGCGCTGAACTTGCGGCCCTTGATACTGAAGAACCATAGGACACCTATTACTTTATCCTTGATGAATATCGGGATACCCAGCGCGCTGTGCTCGCCGAGCTCCCTCCCGGCGGGTCCCATAGTCATGTCGCTCCGGACGTTTTCGATGTTGATGATCGAGCCCGACTCGATCACCTTCCACGTGTTGCCTTTAGGATAGGGTATTCTTCCGGCTTTCATCACATAGGTGTCGGGCAGATTCCTGTGAGCCTGCAGAACCGCCTCCTTTTTCTCTTCGTCGATCAGGTATATCATCGCCATATCCACGATATCCATCGAGACCACGGTGTCGAGCGCTACCCTGTAGACCTCCTCGAGCCCGAGGAACCTGTGCACGGTCTGCATCAGCTTGTTCAATACGACCAGCTCTTCTTCCCTCATTACCCTTTCCGATATGTCCGCGACCGTGGCCAAAACAAACGGCTCGTTCCCCTCGACGTTTTTGATAAGCGAGACGTTCAGCAAGCCGTGCACGATCTGTCCGTTTTTATGGAAGTACCGTTTCTCCATCTGATAATGGTCTATCCTGCCTTCGATCAGCTTGACGAAGAGGTCCCAGTCCGTCGGAGCGTCTTCCGGGTGCGTAAATTCCGTGAACACCATCGACCTCATTTCATCGCCGCTGTAGCCGAGCATCTTCTGCAGCGCCGGGTTGATCGCGATGGGGCGCCCGTCCGGGCCCACGAGGGCTATTCCAATGCCCGCTCTATCGAATACCGCCCGGAAAAGCGCCTCGCTGCGTGCGACCGCGAATTCCGCCTCCTTATGATCCGTGACGTCTCTCGTGATTATAACGCCCAGTATCTCCCCGTCTTTTGTCCGGAATGGGTTGCCCGTACACTCGAACCAGTGATACCGGCCTTTCTTGTCCCTGGCTCTGTACGTGACATTTTCGGAAGACATATTAGCAACCGCCCTGCTGAAAGCGGACAGCACGTGCGGCAGGTCGTCCGGGTGTATCAGATCGAATGCCGAAGTGCCTATAAGCTCCGACTGCTTTAATCCCATTATCTGTCTGCATAGCGGGTTGACGTAGAGTATCTTCCCGTTGGAATCGATCTCGTAAATCAGGTCTTTGCTGTTCTCGATGAGTGTGCGGTATTTCGCTTCGCTCTCTATAACGGAATCTTCCGCCTGCTTCATCCTCGAAATATCACGGAACACGAGGACAGCGCCGTAGCACTCGTTCCGCTCGTCGAATAAAGGCGCGCAGCTTGCCGAAATGAAGCGTCTCGAGCCGTCGAGGGAGACGAGAATAGTATCACGCTCGAGGCTCGCCGCTTCCCCCTTTTCTATAACCCTGGCCGTTGGATTCTCGCATGGCTCGCCGGTTTTATAGCGGATGAGGCGGAAGACCTCGTCTAAAGGAGTGCCGCGGGCTTTCTGTATGGTCCATCCTGTAAGCTCTTCTGCCGCGGGGTTGAAAAGGAGGATGTTCCGTTCCTTATTGACGATGATGACGCCGTCGCCTATGCTGTGGAACGCGACCGACAGCTTGGAGACTTTCTTTTCGAGCTCTTTGTTCTTGTTTTTATATTTCGTCAGCTCGAGAAGCAGATCGATATTTTCACTGATCAGGTCTTGTCTGCTTTTCTCATCGTAGTTCATTTCTTATGATCCCTGAACCCGGCACCTCCGCCGTGTGTATAAATTTTAATGCCGATTTGTGAATTTGTGTCCGGGGACCGAGGCCCTTCCGGCAGGCGGCTCACCCGTGCTCGAACCCGTACTCCCTCGGATTTTCACAAACCTGTATTTTGAATTCGGAGTAGAATTTGTCGCGGCCGAGGCGCTGCGCCTCCCTGTGCTCGGGGTGATTTCTCCACGCACCGTGTGTTTCGGCGTTCTCGAACTCGACTATCGAGACGCGCTCGCCGTCCCGCGCGTAGAAGGTCTTGAACGACAGGAACCCGGGCATGGAGCGGGCGAGCTTTTCCATTCTGTCTCCCCATTCGTGGTACTCGCGCTCGTGCTCGGGTCTCAGGCGCGAGCGAAAAATTGTGAGTGTCATGAGCCTCTCCTTGAACTCGATACGAACACTTATCAGCATACACCAACCGACGCCGATTCTTAATATTCGAGGGCGGTTCCGCGCGCGGACGCAATAACCGGAAAGTTGTACTTGACACCTTCCCGTAATCGTATATATTGAATTTGACATTGATTTTCATTTGAATGCGTAATTCAAATGATGACAAGAGGTAAACAGGGCAATATGACGATTCGCGATTTGGATCATAATACCGAAGCCGTCTTTACCGGAGCCAGGGAATACCACCACACTTACAAGAAGCTCCGCTCCATGGGTCTCCAGAAAGGGACGAGGATAAAGGTAAAACGGATTCAGGGCCGCAACATCATCCTAAACATACTCGACCTCGACGTCGAGCTCGTAATAGACAAGGACCTGGCAGGAGTAATGGAGGTCTCTTAACTCTGATTACCGTAGGGCTCGCTGGGAACCCGAATGTAGGCAAGACTACAATCCTCAACAAGATCGCCGGCAAAAACCTCAAGGTGGGGAACTGGGCCGGGGTCACTGTAGAAAAGTCCGAAGTATATCTTACGCTCGAAGGGCAGAACCTCCACATAATCGACCTTCCCGGCATATACGATCTCAAGGCGACGACCGACGCCGAGAAGGTCGCGGTTAATTTTCTTCAGAGCGGCGAGATCGACATCATCGTCGACGTCATAGACCTCTCCAACTTCAAGAGGAATCTCCTCCTCACGTTCGATCTCATGCATCTCGGAAAACCCGTCATCCTCGCTCTCAACATGGCGGACGAGTCGAGAAAGAGCGGCGTGCGGGTGGACGTCCCGGAGCTCCAGAGCATGCTCGACGTGCGCGCCTGCTTCACTGTGGGCAAAACGGGCGAGGGCGTGAACACGCTCATGAAGCAGATACTCGATGCCTGCGGCGGGATCGGAGCCGGCGCGAACGGGTCCGGCAAGGGCTCGCGGATCAGGCTCCCCGAGGGGGAGACGGAGGAATCCGAGGAAGAGAGGTGGCGTCTCGCGGACACGGTCGAGAAGGGCGTCACTAATTTCTCGGAGAGAAAGCCGAGCAGCCTCACCCACAGGTTAGACAACGTATTGCTCCATCCGTTCCTCGGGATAGCCATCTACGTCGTTCTCTTCTACATGATGTTCAAGGTCGCGTTCGATTTCTCGGGCCCTTACATGGACTGGATAGACGGCTTCATGAACAACTTCCTCTCGGCCGGGTTCACTTCGCTCGGCGCGTGGCTCGGTCTTCCGGCGCTGCTGATAAAGTTCGTGAACGAGGCGGTGATAGGGGGCGTGGGGTTCGTCGTGACGTTCGTCCCCCTCGTGGCGATACTCTATTTCTTCATCACGTTCTTCGAGATGTCGGGCTACCTGCCGAGGATAGTGTTCCTCATGGACAGGTTCATGCACAGGCTAGGTCTCCACGGGAACATGATGACGCCTCTCCTTTTGAGCTTCGGGTGCAACGTGCCCGCGATAATGGCGACAAAGAACCTCGAGAACAAGACCGACAAGATACTGGTCGGCATGATGATACCCTTCATGAGCTGCCCGGCCAGGCTCGTCGTGTTCGCGTTCTTCTCTTTCATATTCTTCGACCACCCCGCTGTCGTGATAGTATCTCTTTACCTCATAGGCATAATCGTCGCGCTCCTCACGGCGCTAGTGCTCAGGCGCACGTACCTGAAGGGCAGGAAGTCGAACTTCGTCCTCGAGATGCCGCCCTACAGGCTCCCTTCCTACAAGACTGTCGCCTCGATTGTCTGGGCGCACACGAAGAGGTTCCTCGTGAGAGCCGGGACGGTGATATTCGTCATATCGATGATCGTGTGGGGGCTCCTCAACCTGCCTCCGGGCATAAAGGGCCCCGACGAGAGCATCGCGGCCTCGATAGGCAAGGCGATAACGCCCGTGTTCAAGCCCATAGGGCTCGACGACTGGAAGGCGACGACGTCTCTCATCCCGGCGTTCCTGGCAAGAGAGGTGGTGCTGAGCTCTATGGCCGTCATATACAAGACGTCCGACACGGACGCCGCCCCTGCGGGCGCGTCTCCCGACCTCCTCGAGCTCGCGAAAGCGGAGGGCATAGGGCTCCTTACGAGCGTAAAGGACTCGGTCGTCGCCGTTGCGACCCTCGGGTTCTCGTCGTTCGACGTTGGAGACGCGGAAGACGAGGGCGGGCTCAGGAATTCCATAAAGCAGTCGTTCACGCCGGCCTCGGCCTATTCGTTCATGATACTTCTTCTCCTCTACAACTCCTGCGTCGCTACGGTCGCGATTATGATAAAGGAGCTCGGAAGGAATTACTCTCTCATATTCCTCGGAGGGAGCTTCGCCATAGCCTGGGTGCTCGCCTTCGTCGTTTTCAACGTGTGGAAATTTCTCTGAAGTATCCTGTGTAACCGCCCAGCATATTTACTAATCGTGCCGCGCGGAATATAACGCGACCGCCGATTTTTATCCTGATTGTAAAAATTCCTCACGATGCGCCGATTGTCGTTTATTATATTGTGTAGGCTTTCAGCAGTTCGGAAGACTGCCGTGGCTTCATACGAACTTATGGAGTTCTCTCGGAATAATAACCGCACAGCTCTGGCGAATGACGGCAAAGGGTGATTACGTATAATTGAGTTAGCGCCATGGATATACACGGTCTTGCGGGAACACTGAAATCCCTTCGCGGGAAGGCGAGACTGCCTCGCCTGCCGCACAATATGGGTATCTTCAGGATAGCCTACAAGCTCCTCGTCAACGACAGGGGAAAATTCGCGGCGCTCATACTCGGCATGACGTTCGCCGTCTTCCTCATGAACATGGTAACCTCGCTGTTTGCGGGTATCCTGCACAGGTCGTCCTCCACGATGATAAACATCGGGGCGGAAGTCTGGGTGATGGACCCCGCCGTGAACAATCCTCTGAACAGCATACCTATGCCAGATTACGTGCTCGACGCGGTGAGGAGCATTAAGGGCGTCAAATACGCCGTCCCGCTTTACAGCGGCGGGGCTCTGGTGAAGCTCCCGGACGGCGATTACCAGTCGGCTTCCATCCTCGGGCTCGACGACGAGAGCCTCTTCGGCAGGCCCGAGCTGATAGAGGGGAACATCGAGGACATATACGCCGAGAACGCGTTCATAGTCGTCAAGGACGCCGAATACCCAAAGCTGGGCAGCCCCAAGCTGGGCGACGTATTCGAGGTGAACGACCACAGGGGCGTGGTCGTCGGAATAGCCAAGGCTACGACGGGCGGACTATTCGGGAGCCCGACGCTCTATACGACTTACAAGAGGGCGGTTCAGTATCTGCCGAACACGAGGTTCACTACGTCCTACATACTCGTCGAGCCCGTGAACGCGGCGGCGGTCAGCAGCATAAAGGAAGAGGTGAGAAAGCTCGGGTACAGGGCCGAGACGAAAGACGAGCTCATCGACAGGATCGCCGAATACTACAAATACAAGACCGGCGTCGGCACGAACATCATGATAATGACGATCATCAGCTTCATCGTGGGGCTCTCCATTTCGGGTCAGACGTTCTACACGTTCGTGCTCGAGAACATGGAAAAGTTCGGGGCTCTCAAGGCGATTGGAGCCAAGGGGTCGGAGCTGATATACATGATACTGTTCCAGGCGGCGCTCACGAGCCTCGTCGGCTACGGGCTCGGGATCGGGGCGAGCACCCTCATGATAATACTGGCGAAGCTCAGGCTTCCCTCTTACGCTTCGATAATCACGTACACGAACCTCGGAAGGGCCTTCGTCATGGTGCTCGTGATCGCGGGCATCTCGAGCTACATAGGGGTGAGGAAGGTGATCAAAATTGAGCCCTTCGACATATTCAGGGGTTGAGATGACGAATCTTGCTATAGCGGCCGACGGGCTCGTTAAATGGTTCGGGGAAGAAGAGGAGACGAGGACATACGCCGTGAGGGACGTCAGCTTCGAGGCGCGCTTCGGCGAAATGCTCTACATAGAGGGGCCTTCGGGTAGCGGGAAGACGACTCTTCTCAGCATGATCTCGGGCATACTCCGTCCGAACTCGGGCTCCGTCAGTGTGAAGGGTACCGACATCTGGAATCTCTCGTCGGACGAGCTCGCGGATTTCAGGCTCAACACGATCGGGTTCGTTTTTCAGGACTACCACCTCTTCCCCCGGCTGACCACCGCCGAGAACGTCGCCATCCCCCTCGTGCTGAAACACCAGGACTGGGACGAGGCCATCGAGAGATCCGTGGAGTATCTGGAAATAGTAGGTCTCAAGGAGAGGGCGGAGCTCCCGCCCGTTAAGCTGAGCGGCGGCGAGCAGCAGCGCGTCGCCATAGCGAGGGCAATAGTCAGCCATCCCGATATACTGATTTTCGACGAGCCCACCGCTTCCCTCGACGGCGATACGGGGAGAAAGATAGTGGAGTTCGTCAAGACGAAGATACTCGACGAAAACAGGTGCATAATGATCGTAACCCACGACAGCAGGATCTTCGAATACGCCGACAGGATAATCAGGCTCGAGGACGGAAAGATTACGGGAATCGAGAACGGAGGGCGGATTGAGAACTAAGGTCATATTCATCATCGCCGCAATCGGCATAGTGCTCGCGCTCGTGACCGCGTACATGCAGGGGAGGGAGAAAAAGGCGCTGCCGCCGGCTTTTACCCCGGCCTCGAACCCCTACGGCAAGGGCATATACGCGAACGGGATCGTCGAGAGCTACCAGGAGAGCGGCGAGAACATAAACATCTATCCCGAGGTGTCGGGCACGGTCGTCAGCGTACCGGTCTCCGAAGGGGAGCATGTGCTCAAGGGCGCTCCTCTCGTGGTCATGGACGACTCGATACAGAGGGCAGCCGCGCTCCAGCAGAAGGCCCAGGCGGACGCCGCGAAAGCGGTCCTCGAGGAGCTCAGGGCGCAGCCCAGGAAAGAGAACCTCGACGTCGCCAGGGCGCAGGTGGATTACGCGAGCGCGAACGTAAAGAACGCGGAAGACCAGCTCGACAAGCAGAAGAAATCGTTCGAGCTCAATCCGAAATCCGTGAGCAGGTACTCTCTCGACAACGCAGAGAACGCGGTGAAAGTGGCGAAGGCGAACTTGGAAGTCGCGCAGAAGCAGTACGATCTCACGAAAGCGGGCGCATGGTCATACGATATCAAAAATCAGGAGAGCCAGTACGAGGCCTTTTCGAAGGCGTACGAGGCGTCGAACGCGCTTTTAGGGAAATACACCCTCAAGGCGCCCGTCGACGGAGTCGTGCTGTCCGTAAACGCGACGCCCGGGAGCTATGTCTCGGCGCAGGGGACTTACGACTCGTACACGACGGGGTTCAAGCCGGCCGTCGTGCTCGGCACAGACCACCCGTTTCTGAGCGTCCGCAGCTACATCGACGAAATACTGATCCACAGGCTCCCTCAACCCAAGGACCTCAAGGCGAAGATGTTCATACGCGGGACGAACATCAGCGTGCCTCTCGAGTTCGTGCGCGTCCAGCCCTACGTTTCCCCCAAGGTACAGCTCTCTGACCAGAGGACCGAGAGGGTCGACGTGAGGGTGCTGCCGATAATATTCAAGTTCGAGAAGCCTAAGGATGTAAATCTCTATCCCGGCCAGCTCGTCGACGTTTACATCGAGGAGCCTCAGACGGTGAGCAATAAATAACGGTGTATTACGGGGTCTGCCGGTGTTGACCAAGCTCGATATGGATTATGAACGTGATAACAAAACGTCCGCGCGCGGTGAGGGTGGCGGGACGGTATGCCGGGCTCTCCGGCTCCCTGTTTCGCTTTGCCTTCTGTTGACGCTCTTCGCCTCGGGCTGCGCGGTGGGGCCGGATTTTAAAGAGCCCGAAGCGCCTCCCGTAAGCCGCTATACGAGCGGCGAGCAGCCCTCATCTACTATCACCGCAGAGGGGGAGTCGCAGCGTTTTGACGAGAACGTTGCGCTTAACGCCGACTGGTGGCGGCTTTTCAATTCCACGAAGCTCGACGCGGTCATGAAAGACGCATTCGCCAACAACCAGACGCTCAAGTCGGCTGAGGCGAGCCTCAGGCGGAGCCAGGACAATCTCCGCGCGGGCTACGGGGTGTTCTTTCCCCAGATAGACGCGGGCGCGGGCGCGTCGAGGCAGAAATCGTCATCGCTCAGCTTCAGCGGCAACACATCGAGCACGATATTCAACCTCTATACGCTCGCGGGGACAGTGAGTTATACGCTCGACGTCTTCGGCGGCGAGAGGCGGGCGGTCGAAAGCCTCTCGGCGCAGGTGGATGTAGAGCGCTACACGGTCGTCGGGGCGTACCTCACGCTCTCGGGGAACATACTCAACACGATCATAGCGCGGGCGGCGTACAGCGAGCAGATAAAGGCGACCGAGGAGACCGTAAAGCTCGAGCAGGAGCAGGTCGATATCGCCAAGGCCCAGGCGGAGGCGGGGATCATTCCTTATTCGAACGTCCTCAGCCTGGAGAGCCAGCTTTCGGCCACGGAGGCGAACCTGCCGATACTGAAGCAGCAGCTCAGCCAGGCCGACCACCTGCTCGCCACTCTTACCGGGCGGACGCCCGCCGAATGGACTCCGCCCGACGTGGAGCTCGCTGACCTCAAGCTCCCGGCCGACCTGCCGCTTTCCCTGCCTTCTGACCTCGTCAGGCAGAGGCCCGACATACTCGCCTCCGAATCGCAGCTCCACAGCGCGAGCGCCGAGATCGGGGTCGCGACCGCGGCGCTGTTCCCGAATTTTACTCTCAGCGGGAATTACGGATACAACACGACGAAGCTCGAAAACCTGTCAAAGAACGCGGTTAGTCTATGGAGCATAGGGGCCGACATAGTGGCTCCGATATTCCACGGCGGAGAGCTATGGTATCAGCGGAAGGCGGCGATAGAGGCGTATAATCAGTCGCTCGCCGATTACCGAGAAACTGTGCTGAGCTCTTTTCAGCAGGTGGCCGACACGCTCCGCGCGCTCGAGCACGACGCGGAGACGCTGAAGGCCCAGTCGGACGCGCTCAGGGAGGCGGACGAGGCGCTCAGGCTCATCGAGGCCAATTACCAGGCGGGGATCGTCGATTACCTTCAGGTGCTTATCGCGAACTACCAGTACTACCAGGCGCAGATAAATTTTATACAGGCGCAGGCACAGCGGCTCCAGGATACGGTGGCTTTTTACGTCGCGCTCGGCGGAGGGTGGTGGAACGCGGATGAGAACGCGCCCGTAAAGCGGGCGGTGAAGTGAGCCGCGCTTTCCGGACCGCTTCCCCGGAGGGTGCCCGCATTCGTCGTTTTCAATCTCTTGAGAGCGCTCTGAGGCTCCTTTACTAAGCGCTTTGTCTTTTATATCATTCCTCTCTGCGGTCAATAACGGAAAAGGCGGTTTCCCGTACGTGAAGGTGTTAAAAGCTCTTGCTATCCTCGCCGCTCTGAACATCGCGCTCCAGATCGTGTTCGCCTCCCTCACGGAGAAGGGAGAGGTTTATCCCGTCTCGCACAGGGGGGCGGCGGGGCTCGCTCCCGAGAATACCCTCGCGGCTGTCGGGGCCGGTGTGAATTCAGGCGCGCGCTTCGTCGAGATAGACGTCCGCCTCACGTCCGACGGCGTCCCCGTACTCATGCACGACTCTTCTCTCGACAGGACGACGGACGGCACGGGGCGCGTGAATGAGCGGACTTGGGAGTACGTAAGACATCTCGACGCCGGCACACACTTCTCCCCGGAATTCAAGGGCGAGCCGGTCCCGGATTTGGGCACGGTTCTGGAATACATTAAAGGTACTCAATCGACCCTCGTGATAGAGGTGAAAAGCCCCGGCGAATATCCGGGGATAGGGGACGCGCTACTCTCCTCCCTGAAGAAATACGGTATGGAGAGGAGGGTGGTCGTCGTATCGTTCGACGCCGGGTGGATCGAGGGGTTCGGAAAGCTCGCCCCGGACGTTTCTCTCGGCGTGCTGTACGTCTATCCCTTCGCCACGCCGCCACGTGGGGAGGTGGAATACGCGAGCGTCTTCTGGCCCGCTTATGTGCTCGACCCCACGCTCGCGTGGAGGCTAAAACGCGCGGGATATAAGGTGTGGGCGTGGAACGTGGATAATCCCTACCTCGCGCGATTCCTCGCGTGGAAGGGCGTTGACGGGATAGTCCTCGACAGGCCGGGGATGCTGAGAGGAGAGGAGTGAATCGGGTGATCTCATCCTGTTCTAAAATCCCCCTAAATTTGGCTCAACTCACTGAGTTACTACGATTAAGGAATTCCTTGCCGCTTACCGACATCGACCAATTCCTCGCTCGCTCGGAATTGTTTCCCACGCTGGGGAGAGGGGATTATAAGACAATCAGGGGGATGATCACTTCGTCACAGGATAGCCCGCGCCCTGCCAGCCGAGTATTCCTCCCGGCATTACGTAAATGTCAGTGAAACCCTCCGCCTCCATTATCTCCACGGCGGCGGCGCTTCTCTTCCCCGAGCGGCAGTACACGAGATAGGTCTTCGACTTGTCGAGCTTGCCAACCTCGTCCGCGAACGATTCGGACTTTACGTCTATGTTCGTCGAGCCTTCTATGTGCCCGCCCGAGTACTCCTCGTCCGTCCTCACGTCCAGTATTACGAAACCGGGGCTGCCTTTCTTCTCATCGATGAGTATGCGCGCCTCCCGGACGCCCACTTCCTTTACGGTCTTCTGCCGGCTCGCCGGCTGCCCGCTCTCGTCCCCGCGCGCACGGGGCGCGTACACTGCCGTCAGTGAAATCAGGGCAACGAAGATTAACGGTGCTATTCGGCTTTTCATTTTAACCCCCGATCGGTCCCGCCCGGTCGGCTTTCCCGTGTAAAGTCTAGCATAACGCTCCGCGGTTGCATCCTATTCGGCAAATGCCTCCGACGTCACTTGCGCAAACAAATCAAGAGTAGAAAATTTTAGTTGTGCTGAATCCGCGTCCGAATGTACGAATTTGTTCGAGCTCGATTTGAGGTTTCGATACTGAAAAATTGTTAACTCGAATCAGGCGGTTTTCTGGATGTGATAATATAAAGCCATTCTTGATCTATGTAGACGTTCGTTAATGTCTGTTGCTAAATATTAGTATCTGATACTAAAAATCTCGTTGTAAATATATCAATAATATTATATGCTTAAAATACCTCAGCGGGGGGGTGAACAAAAAGGCTAAAAACTTTACTCAACATAGATTTCAATCTATTAAATAAAATGGCTAATAGAGATAACTTAAAAGAACAGAGTTTTAATGAATCTATGGAAAAATTTCAGAGTGGATATCAGTCGAGAACTACGGATGGAGAACGCCAATATTTAAATTACGAGCAATATAAGAGTATTCAAAAGCATTATGCGGAAATAATCAAATTCTCTAAGGATGCTATCGGGTACGTTACCTTAGATGGTGTACTTATTGAAGTCAATGATGCATTTTTGACACTTACCGGTTACACAAAGCTTGAACTTATAGCCAATAAGAAATATCAGGATATTACACCTATAGAATATCATGAATACGAATCACAAAAAGTTCAGCATATTCTTATGACAGGTGAAGCTCAAGAATATGAGAAAGAGTATATAAGAAAAGACGGCTCGCGGGTTCCTATTCTGTTGACCGCTTTTTTAGTCAAGGATAATAACGGTAATTCGGTCGGCATAGGCGCGATTATTAAGGATATCACCGAGCGCAAAAGGGTTGAAACTACATTACGGGAGAGTGAAGAAAGGTACCGTACCCTAATCGAGAACACGTACGATCTCATAGTCGAGGTAAGTGCCGATAGCAGATTTTTATATGCTAACCCCAAGCACAAGAAAATCCTGGGCTATGAGCCCAGCGAGCTTATGAATAGAAGTATTTTCGATTTTATTCATCCGGACGATCGTGATGCTGCCCGGTCGGAATTCAAAAGAGTGCTGGAATCTTTTTCTTCCGGTCATTTCATTTACAGATACAAACACAAAGACGGGGACTGGCTATGGCTGGAAAGCTCGGCCAAACAATTTAGAACACCAATCGGCAAAATTCAGGTTTTTATTGCTTCCCGTGACATAACGGAACGCAAGAAAGCCGAGAAAGCTCTCAAGGAAAGCGAGGAGCAATATAGAAGCCTCTTTGAACGAGTCCCGACGGGAATGTACCGCACAACTCCTGACGGTAGTATTCTAATGGCGAATCCTGCCCTAATTCAGATGCTCGGATACTCTTCATTCGACGAATTAGCATCACATAACCTGGATGAGATAAGTTTCGGGTCCGGTTTTTCCAGGGAAAAATTCAAGAATCTTTTGGAGTGTGAAGGTGAGATTAAAGGTCTGAAATATTTATGGATAAGGAATGACAACAGGGTGATTCATTTATATGAAAGTGCGAGAGCGATTAGGGGAGAAGACGGCTCTATTTTATATTATGAAGGGACAATTGAGGATATCACCGAACGCAAGCTGCTTTACGAACAATCCCTGAAACACACGGCGCAAATCAATGCTTTGTATTATGATCTCAACAAGAGAAACAGGGAATTGGAGATACTAAATGCTATTACTCAAGCGGTGCATCAGTTCCTGGACCCGGAAGAGATTTACAACATTGCTTTGGACATGATAATTAAACTTGATAATGTGGATATGACTTGCATCTACTTGGTCGATGAAGCTAGGAATGAAGCATTGATGCAGGGACACAGAAATTTCCCCGAAGAATTTATCCATAGAGCCGGAAGAATTCCCTACCCGAAAGGTGTTACCTGGAAGATTATACGCACAGGCAGGATATTAAATGTTGAAAACGCCGAGAAGGACCCCGACATCGGGCCTGCCGGACGAGAACTGGGATTTCGGAGTATGGTCGGGATACCGATCAATCTATCGGGAACAATTATAGGGGTAATCTGGATTCTTAGCTATAGGGAGTACCTTTTTACGCAACGCGAAGTCGATTTGTTTTTATCCATCGGCGCTCAGATCGCCATCGCCGTTGCGAAGGCGAAACAAACCGAAGATTTGCAACTGGCAAACAAAGATTTATCCGCATTAAACAAAATAGCTATAAATATCCACGGGTCTTTAAGTCTTCATGAAATTTACAATGTCGCTGTCGATACGGTTTTAAATTTAACCTCCTTCGATATCCTCATGATCTATCTGGTGGATGAGGATACCAACGAGGCGGTGCTTCAAGCACATAGCGGACTCTCGGATCAATATATCGAGAGAGCGGGAAGGATACCGTATCCCAGAGGCGTAACATGGAGGGTGATTAATTCCGGGGAAATTGTATTTATCGATGATATTCAAAAAGATCCCGACCTTGGTCCTGCAGGCAGGGAATTGGGCCACCACACTATGTTGATAGTGCCGATTAAAAAGGCAAAGAAAACCATCGGAAGTATAGCTTTTGCCAGCCGCAGTATTCTGGAGCTTTCTTCTCAGGACATAGGAACCCTAAAGACTATAGGCGGTCAAATTGGGACTGCAATAGCTAAGGCCTGTTTGTATGAGGAGTCTCAAAAACAGGCGCATGAGCTTAGGGCTTTATACGAAGACCTTAATAAACGGAACAGAGAGCTTGAAATACTCAATGCCGTTACTCGGTCCGTGCATCTGTCCGTAAACTTGGAGGAGGTTTATAACATTGCCCTGGATATGGTTATGGCTCTTGAAAACATAGACATGGCGATGATTTATTTAGTAGATTCGGATCGGAAGGCGGCTGTTCTCCAGGCCTCGAGAAATATACCAGAGGATTACATCAGGAGGGCCGGATACATACCTTATCCTAAAGGCATTACCTGGAAAGTTATAAACTCCTGCGAGATATTGAACGTCAAGGACGCCCAGAAAGAGTCTCATATAGGGCCTGCGGGCAGAGACCTGGGCCACCACGGTATTATAGGCATACCTATAACTCTGGAAGGCGAGGCCATAGGCGTAATATGGTTTTTTACTTACAAGGAGCGCGAATTCGACCGGCAAGAGATAAATTTGCTCACTTCTATCGGAAATCAAATCGCGCTGGCGATTGCCAAGGCAAAGTTGTATCGGGAACTGTATAAAAAGAATCAGTATGAGTCGATCATAAGCACTGTAACCCGAAGCGTGCATCAATCGATTAATCTCCAGGATGTCTTGGAGAACGCCGTTGGTTCTATGAGCAGAAATATAGATCATGCCGACGCTATTGGAATATACCTTATTGAAGGAAAAGATGCGGTTATAAAAGCCCATAACGGCTTCGATGATTTGTACCTCCGGAGAGCCGGAAGGATTCCCTATCCGAAGGGTCTAACCTGGAAGACAATCATTGACGGTGAGCCCAGATATGTTTCAGATGTAAATGAGGATACATTTATTGGCCCTGCCGGGAGAGAAGCAGGAATAAAAAGCTACTTGTCTATGCCTATTCGCTTCGAAGGCACGACTGTCGGGTGCGTAAATATAATTTCCTATGATAAGAATGCCTTTGATAAAGATGAGCTCACGTTGCTAAGTGCTGTGTCGCAGCAAATAGAGGCGGCTATAAATAATGCACAAATTGCTGAGCAGTTGCGGCTTAAAAGTGTGATAGTGGGCAACATGGCTGAGGGTGTTGGCCTAATTAGAAGAAGTGATAACATTTTGGTCTATACAAACCCCACATTTGAAAAGATGTTTGGCTATAATACGGGCGAGCTCATTGGTAAGTCTGCTCTTGTTCTGAGTCCCTATGGCGGCAATGCGTCTGAACACCCGGAAATAAAAGCATTAATTGAATGCTTGAATAACAAAGGTATATGGAATGGAGAGCTTCTCAATGTTAAGAAAGATGGGACGTTATTCTGGTCACTTGCCAGCTTTTCTACGTTTAAACATCCCCAGTATGGTAAGGTCTGGGTTGGAATTCATACGGACATCACTGAGCGCAAAAGGGCTGAGGAGCAGTTAAAAAACTCACACGAACAGTTGCGGAATCTGGCTACGCATTTGCAAACAGTGCGGGAGGAGGAGAGAACAACAATATCGCGCGAAATACACGACGAGCTGGCACAGGTCTTGACCGGATTGAAAATGGGTTTATCGTGGCTGGATAAAAGGTTGTCCGAAACGGTAGAGGACGAAGTTTCAAGCTCACAAATGCTGGAAGAGATAGAAGCTATGTCAAAACTGGTCGACGACACCATCCGGATGGCTCAGCGGATTGCAACTGAATTGAGGCCCAGGGTACTCGATGATCTGGGGCTTATCTCGGCAACTGAATGGCAAGTGCAGGAATTTCAGTCGCGTACGGGGATCAGATGTAAATTCAGCTCAAATCTCGATTCCGTGGATTTGGATCAGGCACAATCAACAGCGATATTCCGGATTATTCAGGAAGCCTTGACCAACGTAATGCGTCACTCCGGTGCAAGCAGAGTCGGTATCAATCTGATGCGCAAGTCCGCTCATTTGATACTCGAAGTAAAAGACAATGGCAAGGGAATCAACCAGAACGAGCCTTCCAGTTTAAACTCATTAGGCATAGTGGGAATGCGCGAACGAGCTTTTTTCCTGGGAGGAGACGTGGAGATAACCGGGAGACCGAACAAAGGAACGAAAGTTTTGGCCCGAATCCCGCTAAAAAGGTAAAGCTGCGATGAAGATACTCATTGTAGATGACCATCCGGTGGTCCGGCGAGGCCTGAAACAGATTTTATCGGAGGAGCCGGATTTTAGGAGCTTCGGTGAGGCGAGTAACGCATCGGAGGCGATAAAAAAGGTAAATGACCAGGATTGGGATGTTGTTATACTGGATATAAACCTGCCGGACAGAAACGGACTCAATGTCTTAAGTGATCTGAAGAACATATGCCCGAAACTTCCGGTACTTATTTTAAGCATACAATCCGAGGATCAAATTGCCATTAGTGTTCTAAAATCCGATGCTTCGGGCTATTTGAATAAAGATAGCGCTCCGGAGGAATTGGTCAAAGCCGTAAGGAAGGTAATCGAAGGTGGAAAATATATAAGTAATTCGGTAGCGGAAAAATTAGCAAGTTCTCTGCGAACCGGATTCCACAACCCGCATGAAAGCCTTTCCGACCGCGAATACCAGGTGATGTGTATGATTTCGTCGGGAAAGAATATAAAGGAGATTGCAAAGGAGCTCTACCTGAGTACCAGAACCGTCAGAACCTACCGGGCCCGTATTCTGGAAAAAATGAAAATGAAATCAAACACGGCATTAATCCATTACGCCATAAAAAATCGTCTGGTGAATCTTCTTCTTTTTCTCTCCAATCTTTTTTTGATCCTGTCATAGCACAAATAACTACAGAATAGATCATCAAAGTACTACAACAAAAGGTGTAGAAGTAGTACAAATGTTTGCACTTTTACTGTATAGCTTCCTAACATCGGAAGTTCTAGAATAGTTCTACTACAGATATTAGGAGGTAATAATCATGAGTAGGGTGAGGAATATATTTTTAGCGATTGGTATTCTATTTACTTTTTCATTAGTCCTCGGTTGGGATATTTATGGTGCCAAGGGGGCGCCTAAGCAGGCGAATTACATTAAGGGTGATGTGAAAGTCAAGCACGGCAGTGCCGCGGGGGTCTGGGTAATAGCTGAAACAACGGACTTCCACGAGAATGAGGTAAGCGCCGGTAATTTCGTCCCTGGAATCTTTCGTAAGATAGTTGTTACGAACGAACAGGGAAAGTTTTTAATTCCGGACTTGCCTCAGGCAAATTATAAAGTGTGGGTGCGTGGGTACGGTCTTAAGGACTCAACACCTGTAACACTATCGCCTTCCAATAGCAATCAAAACATCCAAGCCGAGCTTGCGACTAGTCCTCAGGAGGCGGCCGAGGTCTATCCCGGGAATTATTGGTTTTCACTATTGGAGTTCCCCGACGACATCAGCAGTGTCAGCAACTTTGCCAATAATGAAGCATGGGCAAGCACGCTTAAGCTGAGCTGTGGGCTCTGTCATCAGCAGGGTAACAAAGCTACGCGACTCGCGGACGCCGCGGCATATGACACCGGATTTCGGAAAACAGGCGGTATGAATGGCGTTAGCGGCTGGCCGAGAGCATTCGCCCTGGACCGTTTTGGTGATTACGGGGAAAGAATAGCTGCGGGTGAAGTTCCCCCACAGCCGCCCAGGCCCCAGGGTATTGAGAGAAACGTCGTTCTGACTCAATGGGAGTGGGGAGATATATTTACCTACGCGCATGACGAAGTAGCAACGGATAAACGGAATCCATTTCTATATCCGAACGGGCCGGTATACGGCGTCGACCTCGGAAATGATTGGCTCCTGATAACCGACCCGATTAATCATACATCTTCCAGAGTGAAGATCCCCACTGTGGGCGGGTACGACACTCCGTGGAGCTTCTGTACACTTGGGTGTCTTGGATCAGGGGGAAATGCCGGGGGAACTCCTACCCCTCCGGCATTTGTGGGTGTTTACCACAACCCTGCTAATCCTCACAATCCTATGATGGACGACAAGGGCCGTGTATGGTTCACCACCGAAATAAGAAGAGAGACGGCAGCGGATCGTCCGGACTTTTGTGTGGGCATAAATCCTGACGGCGGAAATGCCGGCCACCGCCAGGCTGGATTTTATGATACTGAGACCGGAGATGTAGTGCTGATAGATACCTGTTTCGGAACACACCATCTCCAGTTTGATAATAACGACGTACTTTGGTTCAGCGGAGATAGTCAATACTACGGGTGGCTTGACACTACTATATTCGATTCGATGTACGACCCGGACACCTGGGATAATGAGGTCGATAGCCAGGGACCAGCGGTTCAGGCTGCGCTGGATTTTGAACGTATGAGGGTTGATGACGACTGCGACGACACTACGCCGCCTGTAAACAGAAACGGTTTCAACTACGGAATTATCGCGGGCCTGCCCGACGGTTCGGTTTGGTCGGCCAGCCCCGGTAATCCGGGAGAAATCAGGCGCTTTGATCCTGCGACAAGAACCTTCGAGGCTTACTTCGCTCCCGGTCCTGTAGGCGGTCCTAGAGGAATAGACGCGGATACCGACGGGAATATATGGACGTGTTTAACCGGAGATTCCAGGGTTGCAAAGTTCGATCGGAGTGCGTGCAGCCAAACGTGCGGTTCCGGAGACCAGTGCCCTGAAGGATGGACCACGTGGGACATACCGGGCCCTGTTTTCAAGAATACGGATATTAAGTCGGATCATCACTACTACGCGTGGGTAGACCAATTTAATACATTCGGCCTAGGGGAAAACGTAGTTTTTTGTACGGGTACTTTTTCGGATTCACTCATTGCATTCAATCCGGCCACGGAGCAGTTTACCGTTATACGTATCCCCTATCCTCTGGCAGCTTACCAGAGGGGTCTAGACGGCAGGATTGATGATCCGGATGCCGGCTGGAAGGGCAGAGGGCTATGGTTTGATTATGGCATTGACCCCGTAATCCATGTCGAAGATCAGACGACGTATATTAATCACGTTCAGCTTCGAAACAGCCCGCTTGATAAATAAAGATTAAAGCCGGAAAAATTTGGGGGACTCGTCGCGAGTCCCCCATTTTACATTACCGGCTGAATACGGGTCTCTGCCGGTTAATAATCAGTTTCAGAGCAGTTTGTCATGGAGGACAAATGAACCGAATACTTGTTTCCACAGTCAGCTTGATATTATTACTCTTTGCTCATTTATCATTTGCCATAGATTCGGACCTTGCCAATCCATATGTAACAAGCTATCCGTTTAAGAGTGCTGTTATACATTACACCATCAAAGACGAATATGGCCACGGTGATATCTCTAACGGTAAGATTTTGACGGGTACGGAGGAAGTCTATATTAAAGGAGATAAGCTTGCGAAAGTGACAAAAATGACCGTGCCCGACGTTAAGGAAGCGAACAAGACCACGGATATAGAAACCCTCCAGATTTTTACTCCGGATTATATATACACGGTCAATCTAACCGAGAAAACGGGTGTAAAGACGGATAATTCCAGGAAATACGGAAAAGCCGCCTACGATAATTTATCTTTGGAAGAGAAGAAGGCTTTTTACGGTAGGATGGAGAAAAGAGGAATTGTCTCGTTAGATCTGCTGAGCCCGGGAAAGAAAACCGGCACGGATAATATATTGTCACGCCAATGCGACGTTTACGAGGTGGGAGAGAAATTGAATCCGGAAGAATTGCTAGAGCTTTTGCAGAGCGGACAGGATTATTATGTTTATAACAAGAGCTGGATATGGAGGACCGCCAAGATTCCGCTTAAGATTATCACGGAGCAGATGGGATCCTCGGGTGAATTAATTGCAACAAAGATAGAGGAAAACGTGGAAATACCCGATAGCCGATTTACGGTTCCTTCCGGTGTGGAGATTGTTTACGACAAAGAAAAGTCGGAATCAGCAAAACAACAGGCCCTGGCGAGATTTAAACTGTACAAAACGGGCAATCCGATGGTAACCAGAACGAAGGCGGAGAAAGAGGAGATAAAGCCTGGAGAGGCTTCTAAAGATAGTACGTCGTATCAAGGGAATCTGGTGGAGAATCAAAAAATAAATAAATAGAGGGAGAGCGGAGTAGGGGACATAGCCGTCGCTTGCAAGGGGTCGTCCCGGATTTCCTTAAAAACGATGTCGAAGCCATGGTGAATCCGGCTTGATTAGTTTTTAGCGCGTAACTATTGTCAGGCATCGCATCATGAACACGAGAACGGAAAGAGTTAAGAGAGAAATCAGGGCTATTTACGGTCCCAATGCCGAAAAGCCCGCCAATATCGCCAGGGAGCAGACATCCCTGTACATTTGCGCCTGCAAGCTATTCGGCTCTTGGAGGAACGCGCTTGAAGTATGCGGCGTGGATTACGAGAGCTCAAGGAATTACAAGAAATGGACAAGGGACAGGATTGTCGGGGAAATCATGAGGCTTCTGTCAGAAGGCGGCAGTCTGAGACCGACCGTGCTCAGAAAAAATGGTAATACCGCCCTCGTCTCCGCTGCCGTGTATCACTTCGGTTCTTGGAGGAGGGCGGTCGAAGCATGCGGCGTCAATTATACCTCCGGGAGAAAGAAGAAAACCGATTACAAGCTATAGGGTCTGTTTTCATCTTTTTTTCAGCTCCATCCGTTATTTCCGGTTAAATAATCAAGTTCCACTGAAAGCTATGGCTCCCAGAAATAGCTCTTCATACTTGAAGCATCCATCTTTATTTGAGTATAAATTCGAAAGTTCATACATACCTCTTTGATTGAATTCGGCCATGGGTAATTTCAAGGACAATGTGAAGTATGTTGTGGACTTGCCGGGATTTATCTGTTTTGCATTAACCACCTAAGATTATTGCCGAACTTATTTAAATCCAATTAAACAGTAGATATAATTAGCTATCGGACGACTTGCCAATGGAAATTAAACAGTCCCTGAGACTGCCCCGAAGGATAGCCGACAATCTCAGAATTTTGATCAAGATCGCGGAGACTGTGCACAATTCTTCCGATCTCGACAAGATCTACGATACGGCGCTCGACCTCGTGATGGAGCTCGAGAAGGTGGACATGGCGGCTATCTACATCGTGGAAGAGGGTACGAACTCGGCGGTGCTCCAGGCGCACAGGAACTTCCCGCCGTCATACCTCGAGAAGGCGTCCGTCATACCGTATCCCGCCGGTATAACGTGGAAGGTAATCAACACGGGCCGGATGCTCAACATAGACGATATAAACAAGGTGAAAGAGATCGGGCCCGCCGGCATGAAAGCCGGCTACCACGGTATTCTCGGCGTGCCTATCCTGTACGGCGGCAGGGCCATAGGCGTCATCTGGTTCGCGAGAGACGAGGAAGAGAAGTTCACCAGGAGCGAGATCGATCTCCTCACGAGCATCGGCAACCAGATAGCCATAGCGATCGCCAGGGCCAAACAGACGAGCGAGCTCGAGGAGAGGAACGAGAACCTTTCCATACTGAGCGCGATAGTGGAGAAGGTGCACGGCTCGTCGGACCTGAACCTCATATTCGAGACCTTCCTCGACATGGTCGGCGGCATGAATATGATCGACATCGTGTGCGTGTACCTCGTGGAAGGGGCGGGGGACGAGAGGGAGGCAGTGCTGCGCATACAGCGGGGCCTCGACGCGGAATGCGTCGAGAAGACCGCCAGGATACCCTATCCCGGCGGCATCACTTGGGAGGTCATCAACACGGGCGAGATGTTCTGTTACAACGGGCTCTCCGACGGGCCCTCTCGCGTGAGTCCCATGGACCCGACGTTCGGATCGAGGATAGTCCTCTCGCTTCCGCTCAAGCACAGGGGGCAGACGATAGGCGTCATTCATTTCACCAGAAGGGAAAAGGGGCAGTTCGAAAAACACGAGCTCGACATACTCTACTCCCTCGGCAACCAGATAGGGACGGCGGTGTCCAAGGCGAAGATGTTCGAAGAGGCCGGGGAGCGCGCGAAGGAGCTCGAATGGCTCTACCGCGATCTCAAGGCGACGCAGGACCAGCTCATTCAGTCGGAGAAGCTCGCGTCCCTGGGACAGCTCGTATCGAGCATCGCGCACGAGATCAACAACCCCCTCACTCCCATACTCGGCTACGCGCAGATGCTCATCGCCTCGCCCGAAACGGAAGAGGAGAAGCGGCAAAGGTTCATAGAGGTGATATACAGCTCCGCCGACAAGGTGAGGAAGATAGTGGAAAACCTTCTGTCTTTCGCTAGGAAGGACAAGCCCAGGAGGGAATACGTAAGCATCAACGACATACTGAAGAATACGGTCAAGCTCAGGCAGTACCAGCTCGAGCTCGACAACATCGGCGTCGTCATGGACCTCGACGCCGGGCTCCCGAAGACCATGGCCGATTCCACGCAGATAGACCAGGTGTTCACGAACATCATCATGAACGCCTGCCACGCCATCAGCGGAACGGGCGCGCAGGGCGGGACCATNNCTGATGAAGGAGCACAGCGGGGAGATACTCGTCGAGAGCGAGCCAGGCAAAGGGGCGTCTTTCATAGTAAGGCTCCCCGTGAGGGACTACAGGGACTATCTGCTCATGGAAGAGCAGGAAGAGAGCGGGACGGGGGAGGAAGACAGGCCCGAGAGGAAAGGCAGGAGGGTGCTCGTGGTCGATGACGAGGAGCTCGTAACGATGCTCGTGGAAGGGATACTCGAGGGCGAGGGCTTCGACGCCGATTTCGTTACGAACGGCGAGGACGCGCTCTCGCTGATAAGGAGCGGGGAGTACAGCTTCATCATCTGCGATATAAAGATGCCGCAGATGAACGGCATAGAGTTCTACAGGCGCGTGAGGGAAATGAACGCCGGCCTCGCCGGGCGCATGCTGTTCATGACCGGCGACGTGAGCCCGGAGACGATAGAATTCGTAAGCAGCACCGGAAACAGGATACTCGCGAAACCCTTCAAGATAGACGAGTTCAGGGACGCCATCACGTGGATCGAAGACGCCGGCCCGCCTGCGCATAATACCCCCGCGGACACTCTTTCGGAAGTATAATTGAAATAGCCTGACAATCGACGGACTACGCTATGAAACACATCCTCCGCGGCATCGCGGCATTGGCGCTTTTATCGTTCCTCGTACGGGCGGCATTTGCCGCGGATTACACGGTCGAGACGTATGCGAGCGGCGTCCTCGGCGGCGAGCCCGCTATTAAAAGCACCCTTATCGCGAGCGGCGAAGAGCTCTCGAAAGCGGAGGAGGCTCTCGGCATAAGGGACTCCCTTCCCGGCGTCGATTTCGGAAAGGAGGTGCTCCTTCTTATAGTCCCTTCCGGCGGCAAGGGCGGCGTCATC
>JRYK01005148.1_pt1 | contig 46499 bp, 33 predicted proteins | sample 235381 | NCBI WGS metagenome assembly JRYK01 (sample SAMN03074220, study PRJNA261476) | activated sludge metagenome | biome: Wastewater Treatment Plant; feature: Wastewater; material: Activated sludge; isolation source: activated biomass of a wastewaster treatment plant treating hydrocarbon... ... | reverse complement strand
AACGATGGTGGACGACAGCATTCCAGGCATCTTTGAAACCTTGAGTCGCTGTGCAAAAATCTCGCAGTCCGCAGGAGGCATTGGTCTTAGCATCCACAATATCCGAGCAAAAGGAAGTTACATTAAAGGAACGGGAGGCGCTTCCAACGGGATTATTCCCATGTTGCGAGTTTTCAATGATACTGCCAGATATGTGGATCAGGGTGGAGGAAAGAGAAAAGGAGCTTTTGCGATTTATTTGGAGCCCTGGCATGCTGATATAGAAGATTTTCTTGAACTCAAAAAAAATCATGGCAAGGAAGAATTGAGAGCCAGGGACCTGTTTTATGCCATGTGGATTCCAGACCTGTTTATGCAACGGGTCCTGGAGGATAAAAACTGGTCGCTCTTTTGCCCAAATGAAGCAAATGGATTATGCGATGTCTATGGGGATGAATTTAATGTGCTTTACGAGCGATATGAGGCTGAAGGCAAGGCTCGTAAAACCGTAAGGGCACAAGAACTATGGTTACAGATATGCCAAAGTCAAATTGAGACTGGCACACCTTATATCTTATACAAGGATGCATGCAATCAAAAGAGCAATCAGAAAAACCTAGGCACCATCCGCTCTTCAAATTTATGTACTGAAATCATAGAATATACTTCTCCTGATGAAGTTGCAGTATGTAATTTAGCCTCCATTTCGTTACCCAAGTTTGTTAAAAATCAGAAATTTGATTATAAGAAACTTGCAGACGTTACTCGGGTACTCACACGCAACCTCAATCGCATAATTGACATCAACTATTATCCTATTGAGGAAGCCCGACGATCTAATTTCAGACATCGTCCAATTGGAATAGGCGTTCAAGGTCTTGCGGACGCATTCATCCTGATGAAAATGCCTTTCGACAGTGATGAAGCTCGAAAACTAAACAAAGAAATTTTTGAGACCATTTACTATGCTGCAGTTAGCGAAAGTTGCGAGTTAGCTAAACAATTTGGATCTTACGAAACCTTCCAAGGTTCGCCAATGAGCCAAGGCCTCTTCCAATTCGATTTATGGAATGTAGTTCCGGATTCGGGACGGTGGGATTGGGAAACCNNCAACAGTTTGCTTCTGGCACCAATGCCCACAGCCAGTACTTCACAAGTATTGGGCAATAATGAATGTTTTGAACCTTATACATCCAATTTATATACCCGCAGAACTTTAAGCGGTGAGTTTATTGTGGTCAACAAACACTTGTTAGCCGACTTAGTCCAAAGGAATCTTTGGAATCAGGAAATGAAAGAACTTCTCATGCTCCACAATGGTTCGATCCAAACGATAGAGGCCATCCCCGACGATTTAAAAGCCATTTACAAAACTGTTTGGGAGCTGAGTCAAAAGTGTATTATCGACATGGCAGCAGACCGTGGCGCTTACATTTGTCAAAGCCAAAGTCTAAATCTATTTTTAGACAACGCAACGCCCAGTAAACTGAGTTCCATGCATTTTTACGGCTGGAAGAAGGGCTTAAAAACAGGGATCTACTATCTGCGTACCAAATCTGCAGTTGATCCCATAAAATTTACCCTCAGCGAAGTCCATCAACAGCGATTTGTCGAAAAGACCGTTGCGACAAATCCGAATGATGTAGACATGATCAACCCAAGCAAATCGGCCGAGTCACACCGTCAAGAATTGGACAAGATGTTGAACGCGTCTGACGAATCTACGCAATTCGTTGAAGGTCAGGTATGTTCTATGGAGGATGGATGTATCTCATGTCAGGGCTAGATCCTATACCCTGAATTTAATGTTCAATATTGATTTGAATTCAAAGTCTTATATGATTTGAAAAAAGTCAATACATGAGGAATTCTGGAGGTCTTTCTAGAAAATATTTCATGGGCTTCTGTATATTCGCTCATATACCTAACCCTCAAAGTCCGAAATATCGAGCTTGAATAAAAAAAATGTATTTGGTCATTAAACTTATCAGGATATAAAAAGTCTAAACCAAAATTGGCAAATCTCGATAAGCTTCAATGTAATTTAAAGAATGTTTGACTTCTCGCTTACTGATTTAAATACGGATAATCCTGCAGCCTTACCGGTCTTATATGCATTGGCTACTAGTTTTATTCTTTCCTCTGCCATTGCTTTTACATATCAATTCACTTCAAAGCAAAATGCTGCACCCGGTCATTTTATTCAATCCATGATCTTGGGTTCCATCATTGCGACGGTGGTGACCATCGCTATTGGAGATAATATTGGACGCGGTTTGGGAATGTTGGGTATTATGTCCATCATCCGGTTTCGTACCAACATGCTCCAACCCAGAAACATCATCTTTATGTTTGCCGCTTTAGCTATGGGTATTTCTTGCGGTGTATTTTCATTCAACATTGCCGTATATGGTTGTTTGTTTTTTTGTCTGATAGCATTTTTATTATTCTTTACATCTTTCAAAATATTTACTAGAAAAATTCATGTCTTAAGAATTCAGTTTGCTGAAAATGCCTCAGAGCATCCTGACTTAATCGTATCCATCGTCAACTCGCTGAATGGCAAATGTACTTTGACCCGTATTGAGCACCGGATGAGTGAAAAAACACTCGAAAAGGAATACATTTATGAGCTTGAACAAGTGGACGAGAATAAATGTCAATCAATACTTAAAGAGGTAGCCAACCAAATTCCATCAATTTCCGTAAGATACAGTATGAAGTTAGAAGAACAAGTCATTTAATCATCACATTTAATCGTTTGAAATGAAATTATTGCAATCCATTGCTCTGATATTCGGTGCTCATTTTGCCTTAGCACAAAATCTTCCTGCTGAAATGAATCTTTCTTCGGATGGCAAGCGCTTAATCTCTGGCAATCAATCCGCTGAGGGATTTTATGAATTAGCCAAAATCAGAAACATTCAATTGATCTTTGATCAGCCAGATTACTGGACCAAACTCACCAGCAATTACGCTAGCAAAACAGATCTACCTGCAACCTTAATTTACAATGGCGATACGTTTCCAAACGTTGGCGTAAGGTTTAAAGGGCAAACTTCATATCAACGTGTCACCTCTCAAAAGAAATCCTTTAATATCACGATGGACTATCAGGATCCTCAACAAGATATTCGGGGATATGAAACCCTCAATTTCAATAATTCTTATGAAGACAATAGTTTCGTCAGAGAGGTTTTGTATGAAAATATCACCAGACCCTATTGTCCTTCACTAAAAGCCAACTTTGTACACTTGTCCATTAACGGACAAGATTGGGGTTTGTATCCAAATGTTCAGGCATTAGATGGTGATTATGTACAGGAATGGTTTCTCAGCAATGAAGGCACACGGTGGCGTTGTGAACGTAGTGTAGCCGGCGGTCCAGGCCAACCTGGAGGGGGTGGATTCGGAGCAGGAGTCTCCACACTCAATTATTTAGGTGATGATACCACATTGTATAAACCCAATTATACCTTAAAAAAAACTACTTTGTCTGATCCATGGCAAGACCTTGTCAGAGTAACAAAAGTACTCAATACCGTTGATCTGAGCGTATTGGAAGATACCTTAAACAAAGTTATGGATGTAGACAGAGCGTTATGGTTCTTGGCTAAAGAAATCCTCTTTGGAGATGACGACAGCTATGTCAATAAAGGCGGAATGGACTATTATGCTATTTATCAAAAAGATGTGGAGCGTTTGATTCCCTTAGAATACGATGCCAATTCTGTGATGAAATCTCAAACAAGCTCCTGGTCTTTGTTTCTAAAAGAAACCGATACCAAATTTCCTCTTTGTAATCGTCTATTTAAAGTACCTGGTTTACGTCAACGTTATTTAGCACATATGCGTACAATGTTTAATGGAGCTTTGGACAGTGCCTATTTTGTTTCTACTTTAAATTATTTATACAACCTCATTGATAGTGTAGTGGTCGCAGATCCTAAGAAACTCATGACTTATTCCGCATTCCAAAGTGAAAAAAACGTGCTCACTTCCTGGATGAGAGCCAGACGTACCTTCGCCTTAAACAACCTTGAATTCAAAGCCATTGGAAATATCATTTCCAATGTTCAAATAGCCAGCAATGGTGTTGTCGACCAACTTCCTAATGAGTATCAATCATCCACCATAACGGCACAAGTTACCGGAGGCACAGGAGTTTCAGCCGTTTACTTATACTACGCTCCAGGCTTTGATGGTTACTTTACCAAAACAAAAATGCTGGATGACGGACTTCATGGTGATCTTGTTGCCGGAGATGGAATTTATGGCGCCAATATACCTCCTTTTCCAAGTGGCAGTTTTGTTCGTTATTACATTGAATCCATTGCTGCAAATCAATACGCAACTGCCTCATACATGCCAGAGGGTGCAGAACATGATGTATACATTTATCAGGTCCGTGTTAGCCCGTCGGCCAATAATTCGGTTGTCATCAATGAACTCATGGCATCCAATACAAAATCGGTACGAGACCAAGATGGAGAATATGACGATTGGATAGAGCTTTATAATAAATCAAATGAATCCGTCGACATCAGTAGATGGATTTTAACAGACAATCCCGCCAATCTTGACAAATACCGTTTTCCCGAAAATACGCAAATGAAACCCAACGAATATTTAATCGTATGGGCTGATGAAAATGGGAAACAAACGGGTTATCATGCAAATTTTAAACTTTCAGCTGGAGGTGAAGAATTATTATTGCTTGACTCCACAGGACAGTTGGTTGATTCGGTGGTATTTAATCAGCAGACAGAGGACATGGGATTTGCCAGAAGGCCAAATGGATCCGGAGCTTTTGTAATTCAAAAACATACCTTCCAAGCAAATAATGATTTGATACTAATTACCTATGATGACTCGGAGAAGCAGATTAAAATATACCCAAATCCCGCAAACAAAATATTTTTTCTCGATGGTATAAATCAAGATAAAATTAACCTAACCATACTTGACGGCCTTGGACAAGCTGTAAAATATCTCATAGGCACAGTAGGAGAGCCCCTGGATGTAAGTGATTTACACAATGGAATTTACTTTGTAAGAGTTGGTCAACAAGTCACAAAACTCTTTGTACAAAATTAATTTTCTGTGAGTCGAGTTAATCTGGTTTATATAGCAGCCATCCTTTTGTTGCTATTTGCCCTGCCGGCTATCAGAACCTCTTTAAGCCATTCCATTGAGTATTATGGAATTGCTGAACAACCGGTCACTTCATATAATTTTGATTTTCCTGTTGAAATACAAAGGATATTCCGACAACAAGGTGAGACAGTTTTTCCAGGAGATACATTGGTATGGCTAAAACGACTTGATCAAAAAGCCAGAGAGACCAATTTACAGTTCGAAAAATCTGAAAACGATCTTCGTCTTTCATTGCTCGACCAAAATGCCGTGAATGCTGAATCGCTACTAGAAAATCAAAAGACGCAGTTGCAGAGGGACTTCAACTACCAGACGGAAATGCTACAATTGAAAATCAATCAGATTCATTCAGCCCAGCAATTGATTGATCCATCACTCCATAATTCAAATCGACTACAGGAACTTCAAAACGAACGTCAACAAAAGGAAACACAGTATAAGCAAGACCTTGCTGAAATTAACCTTAAGCTATTGCATTTAAAAAAAGAACAAAGTTTTAATAGGGCGGACAATCTGCTAAAGCAGCGTAAGGTTGATTCAGAAATAAAAGAATTGTATAATTCAAGCGACGACTTAATACTCGTAGCTAAAGACAGCGGTATTATTGGACAGCTGGATTACGGAGTAGGCGACAAACTCCAGGCATTTACCTCAATCCTAAAGGTATTTAAACAACACCCCAACCAGGTCATCTTTTATATAGGCGAACAACAACTCACTCTTGTTAATATTGGTGATAGCGTCATGGTTCAATCGTTAAACAATGCTGCAATCAAGTATGGAGGAACCATTAGCGCGATGGGTAATAGATTGACAGCTTTGCCTGAACGACTCAAAAAAATACCTGAACTTCGTGCTTGGGGAAGAGAAGTCCAATTGCGGTTGCCGCTAAACAATAGTTTTCTACAAGGTGAAAAAGTCAAAGTCAGACTTAAATGAACCCAAGGCCGAATTATTTAATTTTACATATTCATTATTTTCTTAAGGTACTTTCCTTTATCTTAATATGGGTTCCAATACAAAGCCAATCTCAAGTCAATCCATTTTACAGTTGTGTTGAAAGGCAACTAAAATTCTTAAATCAATTAAATACTTCAATTGAGCACTCCTTAAACTGGACAAACTTTAATAAACCCTGGGTACAACGATTGGAATTCCGAACCGAAACTAATGAATTCCTTCTCAATCAACAGGAGTATTTGTTCAGGTTAACATTTAATAACTTTTTAGAAAATAAATACCCTAATAAAATAGCAGATATTGAGAAATGTGTTTTGTTTGAAGAAGCTAAGCAATTTACCTCAGAGCAAATCTATTCTTGTTATAAAAAAATATTACGCATCTATGAGTTGGATACCTTAATCAAATCCAATAATTCAAAGTACACATTACTAAAAACACTTAGAAATTACTTTGCACTTCAACTTACTGAAAAGCCAGGATCACTTTATGATATTAAAAATATTGATTTGGAATTATTTGAAATTGATCTTTCTTCACAAGAACTTTCCAATGAACTTGAAAGTATTTCAAATTATTTACAAATAAATATTCCAACGCATTTACCCCAATTGCCATCTCTGGATCAATTGATTCCGGACAAGCTAAATTACTATCATGAGCACAATGGAGACTCCGTTATATATCACCATGAGTTTGCAACAAAGGAATTAAGTTTTCAACAAAAACAATCCTCAAATAATCAATTATTAGAATATTTTCAAATGCGTTACAATGCCCATCCAGAAGACCTTCTCAAAGAAAAATTTTCCATTGGAGTGGGTCTAAGAATTCCATTTATAATACGCAATGACTATATTAAAGAAAATTATCGCCTGGAGCTCTTAAAAGAACAATTAAAAGAGCGTACAGCAACTTGGAAATGGCAATCAGAATTGGAAGAGCTAAAATCCAAACTTGTGAATACTAAAAAACTAATGAATAACACGTTGCTACAAACAGATTCCCTCAATATTAGACTCATGAGAACCTCTGCAAACGGAACATACCCCCTTGAACCTGAGGAAGTCCTGAAGCTCAAACTAAGTCTGGAAACGTTAAAGAAATATCAAATCAGGCTATCTTATAGATTTTTAGGAGATTATCTACAATATTTGCATTCCAGTGGACAATTTATTTTAAACCCCAACCTTTATTTTTTAGAATGGCCTCATCGACGATTATAAAATATATCCTAGCAGCAAGCTCTATCATAACTGTTTTGCTATTTCCAATTCATTCTTCTTGTCAGGAGTTCAGGAATAATACTTCTCCTGAACAACGTGGACAGCAACTCATGTCTAGATTGAAAGAACAATTGGTGCTTTCTGACCAACAAGTGGATAGCATTCAGCCCATTCTATTTTTCTACGCCAAACGAATGAATGAATTCAGAGACTCCTTGTCAAATTTACCGTTAGATTCTATACGGACAATACTTCAACCCATAGAACAACAAAGAAATCTGGCCATACGGAATTTTTTAACCGAGGACCAATTCACTTTGTATCTACAATTTTTAGAAGAACAAAAAGCCAGAAGGCGTCAACGTTTACAAGAACAACGATGAAAAGGAGCAGTATTCTTATTTTTCTGTGCTTTAATCTGTTACTGTGTTGCAGTTCCTTAACCATAGCACAAACATCCCTTCTCAAAGGAAATGTTACGGATGAAAAAGGCGAACCATTGCCAGACATTACGGTCATCCTAAAACAACCCTGGGGTGCCAATTTTCTGCATGTTCAAACCAATCAACAAGGGAAGTTTGAATTTTTGAATGTGCCAAGTGGCGGCTATAAAATTGAGATTATTTTTATAGGGTATGAACCCTTTGTGAAAGAAATCTTGGTCTCGAAAGAAACACTTGAATTAGGAACAATTCAATTAAAGCTTGATTCAAAATTATTGCAGGAAGTGACCGTAAAAGACAAAAAACTTCCGGCTAAAGTAATCGCCGATACCTTGCAATTTGACGCATCCAGTTATAAAGTTGCTAAAGATGCTTCTGCCGAAGATTTGATAGAAAAAATGCCTTCAGTCACCAAGGAGAATGGGAGGATGAAAAGTCAAAATGAAGACGTGAAAAAGGTTTTGGTGGATGGCAAACCGTTTTTTGGGGATGATCCAAGTTTATCTTTAAAAAATTTACCCGCTGAATTGATCGATAAAGTACAGATATTCGATCAACAAAGTGAACAAAGCCAGTTTACCGGAGTGAGCGATGCAAATACCGTTAAAACCATCAACATCGTCACAAAGGGTGGCCTTAACAATGGTCAGTTTGGTAAAGTTTATGCTGGATATACTTTTAACCAGCATTACCAGACGGGTGGAAATGTAAATTACTTTGATGGAAACAGGAGAATCAGTTTGATTGCCATGTCCAATGATATTAATATTCAAAATTTTTCATCAGAAGATATCTTGGGTGTTACGGGTAATTCCGGAAACCGTGACAGAGGTCGGGGACCGGGCGGGGGAGGTAGTGGAGGACAACGATTTCCTTCTCAAGGTGGTGTAGATTTTTATGTTCCTCAATCAGGTGGAGTAGCTCAAACACATTCCATCGGACTCAATTATTCAGATATCATCGCAAAAAACGTGGAGATTTCATTTTCTTATTTCTTCAACGATATGGAAAATGAAATTGAATCCGGATTAAACCGTTATTATTTTTCAACCGACAATAGAAGTCAAATCTATCTGGAACAAACCACTTCTTCCCCTCACAATTCAAATCATCGGCTTCAGGGGCGTATAGACATTACTTTAGATTCCATGTCATCTCTACAAATCCGGCCAAGATTATCTATTCAAGACAATCAGAACGAAGCCATTAATAACAGCACCAACTATTTTAACTCCATACTGGCAAACACAACCTTCAACACCATTAACACCCACACCAACGGTTACAATTTTTCTAACAATGTGCTCTTTAGACACAAATTTTCTAAACCTAAGCGGACAATCTCTCTGGATTGGAATTTAAATAGTGCTCCTAAGGAGGATCAAGCACTTCAGTATTCTGAATCAGAATATTACAATCCGTCAGCATTGATTTTAGACACCATAAATCAGTTTGAGAAAAATACATATTCCAAAAAAAGCTGGTCGACAAATTTTGAGTATACCGAACCCTTAAAGGCTGACCATGTGGTTCTTTTAACTTATCGTTATGGAGAATCAATAGATGCAACAGATATTAATACGTTTGATTTACCCTTAGGGGAAATTAAAGACACGTTTTTTAATAATCGATTGAGCAATTACTTTTCATCCAAGAGCAAATCTCATCAAATAGGAATGGGTTACCAATGGAATGTTGCCCAAAAATTAAATTTATCGGCCAGAGTGAATTGGCAAACCTCAATGTTGGATAATAAACAATTCTCACCGCAGATCAACCATTTAACCAAAGCTTTTTACAACGTTGTACCCTCAATATTTCTGAGATACAACATTACCACAAGTAAAAATCTGATGTTAACTTACAGAAGCTTCACGCAGCTGCCTACCATTGAACAATTGCAAAATGTAGTTAACAATTCAAATCCCGTTAGACTGACTACGGGAAACCCGGCATTAAAACAAGCACTTCAACATTCTGCCAGTATTCGTTACAATGCTACTTTAAAAAATTCAAATCTCCTGTTCACCTCGCTCAGGTTCAATGTTACACAAGATTATATCACCAATCATTCTTTCATTAGAGACCGGTCACATCCGCTGTTTAAAGTCTTGAAGATTCCTTTAGGAACTCAATTGATAATTCCGCAGAATGCTGGAACATCTATTCAAATTAGAAGCTTTTTTTCGTATTCTTATCCATGGACTACCACGAAGTCTCTTTTATCCATTGACTTTTCCCACACGTATAATAAAACGCCAGGACTACTTGATGGTGATAAAATACAATCCCGTACACATACCGTTGGATTTGGAATGTCCTTTAGCAGCAATATCAGTACAAAAGTAGATTACAACCTTCAATTTAGGCCTTCATTTAACAGCATTGTCAACAACACTACTGAAAATCAATACTGGTTATACGAAGGTCGTACCCGCATCAGCTATCAATTTTATAAGCGCTTTGTGTTGAAAGCGGATGGCAATTACCGGAACAACAGTTCGCTTGAAGCGGGTTATGACGATAATGTGTTTTTGATCAATTTAGCCATTGGCATGAAATTATTTAAAAATGAAAGAGGGGAGTTGGCCATTGGTGTAAATGACCTTTTCGATCAAAATCAAAACATCCAAAGAAACATAACTGAACTTTATTATGAAGACAGTTACAGCAACAATTTGCGTCGGTTTATGATGGTTTCCTTTACATACAATATTCGCAACTTTAATACTGGAAAAAAGCCTGATAAGCGGAATAATGATCAGGATAATTTTCCCAGAAGACCTTATGAAGGTCCAAGATATTAGTTTGTTAAGTGAACTGTCTTCATCAACTGTTGGTACACCAATTCCATTCCAACAGTGGCTTTATCAGCAATCACTTGAAATTTATTCAGGTTTTGAAATAGATTGTTTGCCATTGGCTTTGGGTCAATATAAAAAATAATTGCACGATCTGAAGCGTATGCGATCAATCCCGCTGCGGGATATACTTGAAGAGATGTTCCTATAACAACCAATAAATCGGCCGCCTTTACAATTTCTGCCGCTAATGCAATCAAAGGGACTTCCTCACCAAACCATACAATATGGGGTCTTAACTGAAATCCATGTTCACACAAATCTCCTATAAGGATGTCTTTTGTCCAAGGGTAAACAAGTTCTTTCTGACGTGAACTTCTCGCTTTTAACAATTCTCCATGCAGGTGAATGACTTGATGACTACCAGCTCGTTCATGTAAATCATCAACATTTTGGGTTACAATCCAAACGTTGAAAAATTTCTCTAATTCAGCAAGTAAAATATGGGCCCTATTTGGAAAGGCTTCCAACATTTGCCTTCGGCGTTCATTGTAAAAACGCAATACTTTCTCTGGATCTCTCTTAAAACCATCCAAAGTCGCCACGTCTTCCACACGATGCCCTTCCCACAATCCATCAGAATCCCTGAAAGTTTTAAGTCCGCTTTCAGCACTGATTCCTGCTCCAGACAGAACTACCAGCTTTTTTTTCATCCCACAATAATTTAAAAACTTTAGGAAGCACCTCTATTAGATCGGAAGCCAATAACGATTCCATACCATTTTCCATTACGTACAAATCTGCCGCCAATCCATGAAGATATACTCCTAATATACAAGCATCTTCTAATTCATAAGATTGCGCAACAAATGCAGAAATCAAACCACATAGCACATCACCACTTCCCCCTTTGGCTAATGACGAATTCCCGGTACTGTTAAATAAGACATTTCCGGATGGGTTGACAATTGCCGTAAAGTGACCTTTCAACACAATGAAACAGTTAAATTGAATTGCTTTGCTGCGAGCTTTGGATAATCTTTCGTAATGAGTAGCAGACCCTCCAAACAAACGATCAAATTCACCAATATGAGGGGTGAGTATTTTATTATTAAAATTTAAACCCAATTGTTCTTCTGATGTTATGGCATTTAATCCGTCAGCATCAATTACTAGATTTGTCTCACTTTTACTGAGCACTTCATGTAAAATATTGATTAAAGTTTGCTCCGCGCCCATTCCAGGACCCATTGCAATACACTTATAAGTTTTCACCAGTCCAACATCAGGTGTTAAAAACATGGCTTCAGGTAAAGCAGTTTGAAAAACACTTCGATTTTCTTCAAGAGATAAAATGCTGCACAAGCCACATCCGCCACGTAGTGCGGAGCGAGCTGCAAACAATGTTGCGCCCGCCATACCGTTTGCTCCGCCAATGACTAGAACATGCCCAAACTTATTTTTGTAATCAAACGGCTGCCGTTCTTTTAATCTATCCAAAATATCCCGTCTCTCCAACCAGTGAAATGCAGTTGAAATATTTTCAACAAAACCTTGGGAAAGACCAATTTCCAAAACTTCCAGATGGCCGTAAAATGGTCCAGTATCAGGAAGCAAGGCAGTTAATTTAGGAGATTGCAAGCTTAGGGTAAAATCTGCTTCTATGCATATCCCGTCCCAGGGTGGCATCGCAAACATCCCTGAAGGCAAGTCAATTGAAATTTTAATATTCTTTGATTGGTTAATTTGTTGGGTAAGAAAGTAAAGCTCGGGACCTATTGCGCGGTTGATTCCAGATCCTAAAAGTGCATCTAGAATTATACCGCTTGAATTTTGAATGCCCTCCAAAAATTCGCTCTCCGTCAAAAAGTGATTAAAACCACCAGCTACCAAACGATCGTAACTATTTTGAAATTCCGGACTGATATTTCCAGACAAATTCAAACAATAAACATTCACCAGGTAAGCTTCTTGATACAATAGTCTGGCAACACACAGTCCATCACCTCCATTATTTCCCGAACCACAGATGATGTAAATCTTAGAATCCAGGTTTAGCCGCAACGTAAGCCAGTCAAAAATGACTTTAGAAGCCCTCTCCATGAGTTCAATAGACTCAATTGGTTCATTTTCAATAGTGTATTGATCCCAGGCTTTAATGTTTGCGGATGAAAATATGGGCAACATGACTCAAAAATAATTCCCAAAAAGTTCATTTTATAGTAATCCTGACTCTCGGCAAAGCCTTAATTACACTAATATTATTATAAATCTTAATATAATTTAAAAATAATTCGCCTAAATTTTTGAATAATTGCACAAAAACCCCTAAAATTGCTCATTCTTTGAGGAATTCCCATTCATCTCCGCGTTTTCTGCACTCAATTTTCATTTAATTTTTAACTATAAACCGGTTTTTATTATGCTAAAAGGGCATATTATTGTTGTAATGTTGTGGGGGTTGGCCTGTGTGGCAGGAAATGGACAAGATATCCACTATTCACAGTTTTTCAATCATTTTCCCGGACAAAATCCTTCTCACACGGGTGCTTATTGGGGTGATCACCGTATCACTTCAATTTACAGAAGTCAATGGCAGACAGTTCCCGTGCCATACTTAAGTTTAAGCCTTTTTTATGATAGTAAGATAAAAGTCCGTGGAAAAAGGGATTTCATTGGCTTGGGCATTGGTTTGGATTATGATCAGGCAGGAGATTCGAGGTTAAGCTTAACTTCTCTAACCGGAATGTTTAGCTATGGAATTAATTTTACAAAAAATCACCAATTGCGTATAGGCGTAAATCCCAATATTGGGCAACGCAGATTTTCAGAAGAAAAGTTAAAATGGGACAATCAATGGGATGGTGAAAAATTTAATTCGCAACTTTCACCAAAAGAAACTTTTGGTATCACAGGTTCTTTTTTCTTTGATATGGGAGCCGGTGCATCTTACCAGTATACCAAAACGAAACGCAGCTATTTGAGCATTGGTGCTTCGTGGAATCATCTCCTCGGCCCAAATCAGAGTTTTTATACAAGTTCTATTACGAAAGTTGAACTACCCATACGGAGCGTTTACCATGCCTCTGTATCCATTGGAATTTTACCATTCATTGATCTATTGGCCTATGCTCAGATCCAACAACAAGATGTTTATGAAGAAACAGCAGCCAGCGGCATGTTTCGTTTATACCTCGATAAGAATCCTGGGGTAAAGTTAAATTTACTCCTGGGGGCAGGGCTTAGGATGGAGGATGCATTTTATCCACTCGCCGGTTTTCAATACAAAAATTGGACGGCTTTGGCAAGTTATGACATTAATACTTCCGATTTTAGAACGGCTTCCAATAAAAGAGGCGGTTTGGAAGTAAGCTTACAATATTTATTTAAAAGTGTAGAACCCATTGGAATTTTTAAGAAATGTCCAATTTATTGATTTGCAGAATACTCTATGAAAAAAGTAAAATATACCCTTATCGTTCTAAGCTTTTTGCCTGCTTTATACGGACAGTCTTTTAAGCAATACAAAGAAGAGTTGTTAAAATACATGCAAAAAGAAGATCATTATGCTGCTTACCTGACCTTGCAAAGTGCTCTCGAATATGGACAAGAATTGGATTCGCTTCATATGTTGGCCGGATTTAACGCATTACAATTAAATGCATTTTCATTGGCCGCTAAACATTATCGCACGGTGCTTTCTAAAGATATTGTAAACAGGCATCCTGAAATTGAATTTTATTTAGCCGAATCATTACTAAGACAAGGAATTTATGCTGAAGCTTTGGTGTATTTAAAATCATTTTCTTCAGCAATCGACAACAGCCATCCTTTTAAATCCAAAGCAGAACAAAGAATTGCTTCCATCCAGTGGGCAAAAAATCACTTAAAAACTAAAGATCCTTTGATCCAAGTTAAGAAACTGGATGATCGAATCAATACTTTACAAAATGAATTCTGTCCGGTTTTTTACAACAATAGCCTTTACATTTCTTCACAAAGTGTTTATGAAAAAGCGCTTCGCTCGGATGTAGCTCCAAGAAATTCTGGTACCATTCTACGCTATGATGAGAACAGTTTCTCAAGTTTACCAATTGATTCCGGACTTATGGAAAACGGTGTTCATATGGTACATCCCAGTTTTTCAAAAGATTCAAACAAAGTTTATTTTAGCATATGTTCGTATCAGGAAGATAAAGATCAACTTAGCTGTCAATTGTACGTTAAATTTAAAAAAGGAGACCAATGGGGACCTAAACATAAACTACCAGAACCTATAAACCTCAACACATTTACCTCCACTCAAGCCCATTCAACCATTGATACAGAAAGCGGCTTAGAAAGACTGTATTTTGTAAGCAACCGTCCGGGGGGAAAGGGTGGTTTTGACATTTATTCCTGCTTAATTAGAGAAGATGGCCTTTCTTCCAGTTTGGAAAACCTGGAAATTATAAACACTGAGGAAAATGAAACCAGTCCTTATTTTAATGTGAAGACCAAAACACTTTATTTTAGTAGCGGTGGACATCCAGGCTTTGGTGGACTCGACATTTTTAGATATGCAGAAATCGGAAAGGAAGCCAGACAAATAATTAATTTAGGTCCTTCTATCAACAGCAGTTATGATGATTTGTATTATTCCGAAGATGATATTCAACGCAAGGCCTATTTGGTTTCAAATAAGCCTTCATCGGTTTACTTGGATGAAACCTTGCAAGCATGTTGCTACGATATCTACCGCGTAAAATTTATTCCGGCAACCTTGGACTTGGTTGTACATACCTTAGACAAATATGATTCCACCGGCCTGCTGGGGGTAAATCTTTCTATTCAGGATATTACTATAAAAGATAGTCTGCACTATTCAAAAACATCACAACAAGTTTCTACTCATCAGCTTAAAATAACCGAGGACAGAAAATATCTGCTGATTGCATCGAAAGATGGATGGGTTCCCGATACTACCTATTGTTCAACATTGGATCTTGAAAATTTTGATACCATAACGAAAAAATTGTATTTGACCGAGATCAAACAGCTTAATGCATTTACTTTTGAAAGAACGACCAATGTAAATTTAAAAGGTGCAACAGTAGAGCTTTGGGACATGGATCATAACACACTACTGAAAAGCATGGTCAATCCAGATAGTAATTTTTTTAACTTCAATTTATTGAAAGGAAAAAATTATCAATTAAAAGCACATAAGCCAAAATATGAAAATGCTGAAATCCTTATCACCCCAAAGGAAACAGCGATGGAGCCCATATTGACCCGCAAACTCTTCCTTGAACTCACTGCCATCGCAGATCTGCGAAAATTGTTACCGATAAGATTGTTTTTTGAAAACGATATGCCAGATCCTCGATCAGCTTCTGACTCTACTTCAGTTGGATTTTTAGATATCTATAATGATTATTACGCCAAGAAACTTACTTATATCAAAGAATTCACTCGAGGAATGAAAAACAACCAGCGGGAAAGAACCATCCTGGAAATTGATACATTCTTCAATAATAATGTTAAAGCCAACGCAGAAAAGTTACGTTTATTCATGGATAAGCTGATCATTATTCTGGAAGAAGGTCATCAGATTGATATATTTCTAAAAGGATATGCTTCCCCACGTGCAAAGTCTGATTACAATCAGCTACTTTCAAGCCGTAGAGTTTTTTCCGTGCGCAATGAATTTGCTCGCTATAATGGTCAAATATTTCACGACTACATTGCAAATGGTCAATATCAGATAAAAGAGATTCCTTTTGGTGAATCTAAAGCATCTTCTGACGTCAGCGATGACTTAGCGGATACCAGAAATTCCATCTATAATTTAAAAGCTGCATATGAACGTCGAGTTGAAATTCTTGAGATTTTAAAGGGCGTTGATGAAAATGTTAATCAATAATCGGTTTATTATATATTGCAAATTATGCTGAAAATTTTAAAAATTTTATTCTTATACTTCCTGTTTGGAGGACTGTTTTTGACTGAGTCTAAAGCAAGTCATATCGTGGGCGGAGAAATGACGTATCGATGTCTGGGCGGTCAGGTTTATGAAATAACACTGACTTTGAGACGAGATTGCTTCAATGGAAGTCCAGAAGCTGAATTTGATGACCCGGCAAATATTGGCATATTTGATAGTGAAGGAGCCATTGTTCGCAGCAGAGGTCAATTTGGTTTGCTTTTACTGGATTTTAGAAATGATGATACCTTAAATGAAATTTTAAAAACGGAATGTGAAGTCGTTGGAGGAGACGTTTGCGTACATACCACCACCTATCGTGGTAAAATTGAATTGCCATTTCTTAAAGGTGGTTATCACCTCGCTTATCAAAGATGTTGTCGGAATAAAACCATTACCAACATCATTGATCCTGAATTGATCGGAGCAACTTACAGTATAGTGATTTCAGAGGAAGCACTACTTTACTGCAATTCTTCGCCAAAATTTGGTGCTTTTCCTCCCATTTACGTCTGTGGAGGCAAGCCCATCATTTTTGATCACCATGCCACGGATGCTGAAGGGGATTCATTAGCTTATACCCTTTGTGTGCCTTTTGCTGGAGCAGATACCGCTAACTCAAAACCAACAAGACCAAGTCGTCCACCTTTTCCATTAGTCACCTATAAGGCACCATTCGGTTTAAATGACTTGTTGGGAGGAAGTCCTCGACTGCAATTGGACACCACCACCGGCTTACTCACCGGTATGCCCAATGCAATAGGACAATACCTGGTAGGTGTATGTGTAAGCGAATATAGAAATGGAAAACTTTTATCAAGAGTTCGTAGAGATTTTCAATATAACGTGCGCTTTTGCACGACGAATCCTGTAGCAGATTTTAATGCGGGCGATACCGTCCTCTGCGAAGGTGATAGTTTGGTTAAGTTTACGAACAATAGCAGAAATGCACGCGATTTTACCTGGTTATTTGATTTTCCGCGAACCACATATATCTCAAAAGACACCAATCCTGAATTTAAGTTTCCCGGACCAGGAAAATATCGGGTAGCCTTAGTGGCAAATCGGGCTAAAGATTGCATTGACACCGGCTATTTGGATATTTACATTTACGGTAAAGATTTTTTAAGAGGTGATTTTGATGTTCAATACGACGGTTGTAAAGACAGCATTGAATTATCCATCTTTGACAAAAGCTTTGATTCATTGCTGCACATTGACCAATGGAATTGGAATGCCCGACTGAATAATAGAATTCTAACTTCCACCAGACAAAATCCAAAATTTGTTTTTCAGGATACAGGATTGCTAACCCTATTCTTAATGATTGAATCATCCGGTGGATGTACTGATACCGTAGAAAAAACATTTCAACTGAATAAGTTAAAACCAGAATTCCTTTCTGATAAAATTCCTATTTGCATTGGAGAATCTACCAAGTTGATAAAAAATCCAGACAACCGTTTTAAATACACTTGGTTTCCCCCAAATGATCTTAGTTGCGCATTTTGTCCTGATCCTGTTGCCAATCCATCGGCCGACATTTTATATAAAGTCACCATTACAGATGGAAATTGCAGCGAGGAAGATTCGGTATTGGTTAAAGTCAGTAATTTACTGGATATAGACATTCAAGGGGATACGATTTTGTGTGCAGATTCCTTGACGTTAATTGCTAATGGTGGAGTCGAAAATAGTGTAGAATGGTCTGATGCTTCCGACTTTTCCAATATTTTATCCAATGGCTCGTTTGAATACAAAACGGTAGTTCAGGATGAAATTAAATTATATGTAAGAGCTCGAAGTGCTTTCAATTGTCCTGGATCAGACAGCATCATCGTCAAAAACGAAGAAGTCAAAATCAACTTGCAGGTAGACACTATCAGAGTGTGTGAAGGGGATACATTTCAATTGATAGTCAACAATTCCACACCTGATCATCAACTATCTTATCATTGGCAACCAGATCAATTTATTTTATCCGGAAATAATACAGCCAATGTATCCATATCCATTCCAAACTGTGGGAAGTATAAGTATTTTGTTACCACCACCAATCAGTTCGATTGTAATGGTGCCGATTCCGTAGAAACCACTATTGTTTGCAAACCGAAAGCAGCTTTTAGTGTCGAAAAAAATTGCGACAATACTTTAGTAAGTTTTAAAAATGAAAGTTCAAATGGAAGCTATAAATGGGATTTTGGAGATGCAGAACAATCAAACGAAAACAGTCCAGTACATTTTTATGCTAAACCGGGAAGATATACAGTTACCCTTCACGTTGGAGCTGAATGCGACAATGAAATTCAAAAGGTAATTGATGTTGGTCTGATTATGGTACAATTAAAAGACAGGGTTGTGAGTTGTGATGGACGTCCTGTCCCTCTAAATGAAAATGCAGACACCAGTTATACTTATTTATGGTCACCGGCGATAGGGCTCGACGATCCACAAAGTCCGAACCCCATTGCGACAACAGATACTACTCGAACCTATAAAGTTAGGGTACATGACCCCAACATTCCAGACTGCTTTATTGACCGAGAAGTCACTGTATTCGTTCCTCCTCCAATACAATTAAAAGTAAACGATGACATCGTATTATGCTCCATCGATACAGTGATTTTAAATGCCGAAACCAATCTTAATGCCAATGTACCGAGTATTGAATGGACAGATGAAATTGGTATCTTGTTAGGACGAGGATACCAATTAAAACATTTATTTAGGGATTCTATGTTCGTCTATGCTTATGCGACTGATGTCTATGGCTGTGGTGAAAAAGATTCAATGAGAATAATACCATTGCAAACGGTTTACGAAATTCAAGGTACCAAGCGACTATGCCCGAATCAGTCAGGCTTTGTTGAATTCATAAACCGTGATGGACATACTTACAAATTTGATTGGCATTCAAATGGCCCAATTATCAACAACAAGGATCAGGCCCGGATCATCATTCGCCCGATGGATACCACGGTGTATTACCTGACTTTTATGAATGAATATGGCTGTACCTATCAGGATAGCTTTCAGGTGAACATCAGTATGTTTGATCCTCCTTTGCAAGCCATTGCTGATCCAGATACTATTTTTCTGGGTCAGTCAACACAATTATTTGCAACCCCAGGTTATAATAAATATGAATGGACCAAATCCAACGGAACAATAGTTTGTCCTACTTGTTCTGAAACAGAAGCCACTCCGACGGATGACACTTATTACACCATTACTGCAGAAAATGGCGATGGTTGTACGGGTAGAGCAGAGGTAGTGGTAATTGTAAGGAGACCCAAATGTGATGAATCCGATGTATTTTTTCCTAACGTTTTTAGTCCAAATGATGACAAGGAAAATGATATTCTGCGAATTAGAAGCAACTTTCTCGACCAGATAGAATTATACGTTTACGACCGATGGGGAGAAAAAGTTTTTGAAACCAAAGACATCAATCATTGGTGGGATGGAACGTATAAAGGCGCGAAACTTCCGCCGGACGTATACGGCTATTATTTCATTGCGACCTGTGTGGATGGCAAAAAATATGCGAAAAAAGGAAATGTTACATTACTGAGGTGATAACACCTTGATTCTTAATAAATAGTTTATATTTGTGAAGGCATCGCTGTGCTTGCACAGGGATATCATAGAAGCAGGCTAATATGGCTTAATTGAATCAATTGTAATAAATTGATTGTTAAAATCTTAGCCTGTCTCAAACAGAAAGTAACATCCCATGGGCAAACCAACCATCTTTTTGGCAATAGCCTTCCTGTCGATACAGTACATGAATGTCTTAAAAGCTCAAGACATTCATCACTCTCAGTTTTACACCAGTCATCTCAACTATAATCCGGCCGCAACGGGTCTGTTTTCCGGTGATCAGCGCATAGCTGTCAATTATCGCCGTCAATGGTTTGTCGATGATATAGTCAGGTATATGACCTTTAGTGGCGCTTATGATTGTAAAATTTACCCAAAAAGATGGACACAAAAAGGCATATTTAATGCTGGTATTCAGTTCAATTATGATCAGGCCGGAGATTCTAAACTCGGTTTAGCCCATTTAGGTGTAAGCTTATCCTATAGTTATCCACTATCTACTCAAAATATCCTATCAGGAGGTCTGGGAATGGCTTTTGCTCACAGGAGGTTTAAGCCAGATGAGCTGAAATGGGAATCCCAATACAATGGAATTGGTTTTGATCCTTCACTACCAAGTGGTGAGAATTTTGGCAATACTTCAAATAATTTCTTCGATGCACAGGCAGGATTAAATTATCGATGGCAAAAATCAGCCAGAACCCATATTGATTTTGGTGTTTCAGCTTTTCATTTGACCCAACCGGATCAAAAATTCTTCGACCAATCTCTAACCATTCGCTTACCTATACGCTGGAGTTTACAATTATTACCCAGCTTCAAAATTTCGAATAACCTGGATTTACAATTTCATGGTCTATTCCAGAAGCAACTTTCTTATACAGAAACATTGTTAGGAGGTTATGCCAAAATATACCTTAACCAACATAGAGGAAGTGAATTAAGTTTGTCTTTAGGTATCGCAACCCGAATAGAAGATTCCTTAATTCCAAAAATAAGTCTGCAGTACCGAAATTTTATGGGAGGTATAAGTTACGACATTACCCAGTCAGATTTCAGTGATGCTGTCCGAAATAGGGGAGGACCCGAATTTAGCTTTGTTTATGTTTATACTAAAGCAAGGCCATTATCGCAATTAAAGTCATGTCCAATTTTTTAAATATGCATCGTTTTCAAAAGTTGGTCATTTACTTGGTTTTTGTATTTCTTAACTTTGAAATTTATAGCCAACAGCTTTCTTCGATACTCAAGGTCGCAGAACAATCCATGGCTTCAAAAAACTATTATGATGCATATAAAAAGTATCTCGAAGCATTAGAATTTGAACCCAACAACAATAATTTCAGATATCAGGCAGCTATTGCCGGAATTCAATTTGGAGCTTATAAACAATCGGGAGATCTGCTACAGCTCATCCTTGACAGCGAAGAAAAAAATCTTTTTCCCGAGACCGCTCTAAAACTCGGTCAAATGCGCCAGATCCAAGGACATTATGAGCAAGCCATATTGGCTTACACCATATTTAAAACTGAATACAGTGTTGATTCCTCACCAAATTACAAAATAGCTGAACGCGAGATTCGCGCGTGCCAATGGGCCATCAAACAACTTCAAAATCCTAATAAAGAAGTCAAAATCTGGAGACTCGAAAATCATATCAATTCAAGCTTTTCAGATTTTGCACCATACGCAATTGGCGACAGTTTGTATTATTCCTCTCTAAGATTTGAAAACTTAATTCAAAAAGAATTTCCTAAAAAACATGTGGCTTCCATCCTTAGAAGCATTAATAATGACCTACCTATTAAAATCCTGACGGATTCATTTCCAGGCTTAGGAAAATCATTGGCCCATAGTTCCTACTCTCATAAAAAGGATATTGTATTCTTTACTGTCTGCGAAGACCTAAACGATTATGACAAAAGGTGCGATATATACAAGAGTACGGTAAACTTGGATGGTCTTTGGAGTGACCCGGTAAAACTTCCGGAATACATAAATGCAGTAGGTTATAGTACCACTCAACCTTGTTATATTGATCCCTATGAAGGTAATCCAGCCAGATTATTCTTTTCATCCAATAGACCAGCCAATTCTAAAGGTGGGTTCGATATTTGGTACTGCGACATTGATGAGAATGGTACGTATTCTGAACCTGTGAATTGCACAGATATCAATACAAGTGAAGATGAATTTTCTCCTTACTATTATCAGAAAGGTAAAACACTATATTTTTCGTCTAAAGGTCATTTAGGTTTTGGTGGGTTGGATATCTTCAAATCAAAAAATACTACGAAAGGTTTTTCAATACCCGTTAATCTTGGGTCTCCGCAAAATAGCAGTTTTGATGATGTGTATTACTACATCCATCCTCAGGACACTATTGCGTTTATGGCTTCCAATCGAACAGGAACACTTTTCCTTGACGATGCCTCTGAAGCCTGTTGCTTGGATTTATTTAGGCTGAGTATAGCGTCCTGCGACATCTCATTAATTTCTCAGGTATTTAATTTTTATTCCCAAGAACCGATTCTTGGAGCCTCTGTTCAACTCATCGATTTGGACGATGATTCTGCTGTTCCAATCGAAATCACTAATCTAAATTCTCATACGTTTCCATTTAATATCATATGTGAAAGAAATTATAAAATAATAGCTTCAAAAAATGGTTATACCAGCGACTCTGTTCAATTTAATTCCGGACAACCTGGAGAATTTAAATCAATAGTTAAAAAGTTGTTTCTCAAACCCGCTAAGGTTGATTTAGAACTGCTTACCTTCAATAGAAACAATGGTGATACTTTAAATGGAGTCACATTGCATATTTTAGACCTGGATGGTTCATTGGACACCATCTTGTTTGACCCAAATAATAACCGCTATGTGATTCCTGCGATACCTTGTCACCGTTACCATGTCACCGCCTTTAAGCATGAATTTGCTCCGGCTGACAGCACTTTCATCATCGATTGTGGAATTACAGGTACCGTTCAAAAAAAGATTTATCTACCTACCATTATTTTTAGCTATTTGCCACTTTCCCTTTATTTCGATAATGATAAACCAAATACCAACAGTTGGGATACCTTCACCAAATCTTTATACTCTACAACATTTAAAACCTATTACGCCAAACAGAATGAGTTTATTAAGGTAAATCAGGAACTTCAACAATTTGATCAAAAAAGTCCTGATGACTCCATGAAGGAATTCTTCGAAAAAAGGATTAAATACGGAAAAGAACGACTGGATTCATTTATGATCATTTTGGAAAAAGATTTAAAACGTGGTAAGAAATATGAGATCTTTTTAAAAGGGTATGCATCACCATTAGCGAAATCCAACTACAATCTCAATTTATCAAATCGAAGAATACATAGTGTTTACAACGAAATTCTCGCCTATAAAAATGGTATTTTAAAAAAATATATAAAAAATGGTCAGTTAAAGTTGAGCAGAAAACCATTTGGCGAAAGCAGCGCACCAACAGGAATCAGCGATCAGAAAAAAGATTTGCGTTCTGTTTATTCAATAGAAGCCTCTCAAGAAAGAAGAGTAGAAATCATTGAAATAAAAGAATAAAAACCGGCATTTATGATACCAACATTACAAGCATTCATGAGTCTCCGGTTGAAAATAATCGCGCATTTGTTGCTCACCTCGATTTCAATCATAAGCTCAGTGCAAATTGCTCATGCTTCACATATAGTGGGAGGCCAATTAACCTACCGCTATTTGGGAAACCGCTATTACGAAATCAAATTAATCATCAGAAGAGACTGTCTAAATGGAGCGGATACAGTCCCTTTTGATAATCCAGCAATCATTGGAGTCTTTTACCGCGATAACCAAAAGGCTTTTCGCGTTGGGAATGACGGCACTTTTCGCCTAAAACAAACCAACGACGATACACTTCATCAAAGAATTGATAACATTTGCATTGGACCTCATGAAGAAGTATGTGTTCATCAATCTGTATACACGGATACATTTCAAATACCCTATGATGCAAGAGGTTATTATCTTGTTTACCAACGATGTTGCAGGAACATCACCATCACCAATATAGAATCTCCGGATGAAACGGGAACAACATTTGTTTGCGAAATAAAACCCCTGGAAAACGACGAAATCAACTCCACACCTCAGTGGGGCGACTTCCCACCCATTTATTCATGCGCCAATCAGGAATTTGTATTTGATTTTAACGCTACAGATTCCGATAATGACTCCTTGGTGTATTCGTTTTGTACTCCTTTACTTGGAAAAACAAAACAGTACCCTGCAGACAGGCCTGATAATCCACCTTACTATCCCTTGTCTTGGAAACTCAACTTTGGACTGAACAACTTATTTGGTCCTGGTTCACCCTATAGCCTTGATTCGCAAACAGGATTATTCAAAGTTACACCCGCACATCCAGCCCAATATCTTGTGGGTATTTGCATTAAGGAATATAGAAAAGGAGAATTGATCTCTGAAATTCGAAGAGACTTTGAATTAAATGTGGTGTTATGCGGCATTACTCCAAAAGCCAGTTTCACCCGAAGTTCTGATTTATGTGATGGCCTTGAAGTCCATTTTAAAAATGAATCGATCAATAATAACTCTTCAAAATGGTTTTTCGATTTTGATGGAGATACCAGTTTACAGTCCGCCCAGACAAATCCCTCATTCAGATATAGTAAAGAGGGTCTTTACAAAGTTTTACTGGTTGCTCAAAATGGCAGCTGCGTGGATACTCAGCAGCAGCTTATTACGGTAATCCTACCTGGTTTAAAACCAAGGTTTACTTACGAATTGAATTGCTCCGATAGCTTTCGACTCAAATTATTTAACCAATCGACATCCAATTATACCATCAGAAAGCTGGAATGGTGTATTTTCGGTGTTAAAGATACCATAAGAAATCTGGAAAACAACCCTGTCATTCAATTACCAAGAGATGGATTCTATGAAATCATACTTAAATTAGAAGATGTCAATGGTTGTCGAGCGGATACATTAGTTCCTATAAATTTTAATTCAATAAATATTGATTTAATCACCCATGATACTACACTTTGCCTGGGAGATTCAGTTAAATTACTAAAAAATCCAAGCACAAAGTACCAGTATAAGTGGTCACCCTTAACTGGGCTCATATTCAATGATCCTCTCAATCCTTGGGTAAAACCTAACCAATCCACCGTTTATACCATTACGGCTACTGATGGAATTTGCACAGTTGAAAAAACCGTTTCCGTAGACGTTAAACCCATTATTAAACTTCAGTTGTTAGGGGACACTTCAACTTGTGATAGCTTGGTAAAACTCATTTCAATTACCAGCCCTCCTTCAACGGTACGTTGGAGTCAAAACTCCCAATTTAACCCAGTGATTTCAACCGATTCTATCCTTCAAACCAAAATTTTCCAGGATTCAAAATTTTACCTTACCGCGGGAAATGAAAATTTCTGTGTAGACACGTTCGGTATTGAAGTTCACCTGAGATCAATTCAACTTGACTATCTAAAATCCATCCCTATATGTATTGGAGATACGATAGATTTTTCCATCAAGCTTCTAAATTTAGCAGATTCGACCCATATTCAGTGGAATGCCAATACCATTCTGCTTGGGCCCCTAAATTCACCTAACGTCAAAATTTACATTCCAACATCTGGAAGGTTTACGCTATACTTTAAAGCCACCAATAAATTTGGATGCATGTTGACGGACAGCATACAATTTAGCGGTTATGAACACACCACGCCAGACATTGAGCTCATTAATCGCTGCGGTTCATTGACGATTTCATATAAAACGCAAGCTACTGGAAGATTGAATTGGGATTTTGGCGATGGCCGTGGAAAATCGAACCAGGCAAATGGTACCTATACTTATCTAAAACCAGGTAGTTATCGCATACATCTTTCTTCAGATACCATTTGTATCAGAGATACATTTCTCGATATAGTTGTTGTCGAACTTGAGGATAAACTTGCCGACAGCTTAAATACTTGCCTAGGAGATAGTGTTTTTCTTAATCCAAATGGCAATGCTGACTATTTATATCGTTGGTCCCCTTCAGATCACATGNNTTTCAGCTTATGATCATATGGTTCCGGATTTGGAAGCTAAAACTGAATGCGGTTCCTTGGAAGTATTATTCAAGACAACCGCAGTGGGGAGGATTCTTTGGGATTTTGGAGATGGGAGTGGTCGCTCAAGTGAGAAAGAAACGAAGTACACTTATCCAAAACCAGGAAAATACCATGTGACCTTAAGGTCTGATTCAATATGTACGCGAGATACCTTTATTGATATTATTGTAGTTGAATTAAAACTTAATCTTGCAGACACCATTATTTCATGTTTTGGAAATTCGGTTTCTTTGAATCCAGGAGGTGACCCAAAATTAAATTATCAATGGAGCCCAGAAACAGATTTGGATAATTCAAGAAGTCCCAATCCTACCGCTAAGGTTTCATCGAGCCGATGGTATTTTGTAACGGTAACTGATCAGGATTTTCCGGAACCATGTAAACTGGTGGATAGCGTTTATGTATTTGTTCCTCCACCGATCACCTCTTTTGCCGGAGAAGATACAGTACTTTGTGAAACGAGTAAACTCGTTCGATTGGGAAAATCCAATTCATCACTCACCAATTTTACCTGGTGCGATGCAAATAATCAATTAATTTCAGATACTTCTATCCTAATGATAGAAATTTTAAAAGCCGGTTTTTACATCTTAAAGACCACTGATCAATACAATTGCACAGCATTAGATACATTCTCTGTAAGTCTTTACATGCTAAATGGTAAAATTAATGGACCAGATGTTGTTTGCATAGGGGATACTATCATGTTAATTCCAGAATTGAATCCAGATAGCAATTATCACTTCCAATGGAAGCCCACACACGTGATATTAGGTCCGTCAAACGAACGCATGGTAAAGATTTATACAACTTCAACAGAACAAATTCAATTAATGGTATCCAATGACTATGGTTGTACCTGGAATTTCACCCATACCGTACAAGTCAATAATCCTCAGAATGATCTAATCGCAGAAGCTACGCCACAAGTTATCGTTGCCGGTCAAAAAGTTCAGTTGAACGCAACCTTCAATCCAAATTGGAAGTATTTATGGAGCCCTGATGATGGTTCTTTAAATGATGTGACACTACATAATCCAGTGGCCATGCCAATGAAAACCACTACCTACATTGTCAGAATTGTTGATGAATCAGGATGTACAGCATTCGATACGGTCAAAGTAATTGTTCAGACATGCAGCGAGGCTGTACTGATTCCAAATGCATTCTCACCTAACGGAGATCGGGTCAATGATCAACTTTGTATACTTACCCGTCCGGGATCTTTGGATCGGGTTGAATGGATGATATTCAGTCGCTGGGGTGAAAAAGTTTTCGAGTCGAAAGATATCAATACATGTTGGGATGGAACTTTTAAGTCAAAAATTCTTCCTCCTGATGTGTTTGGTTATATAATTAAATTCAGTTGTCCAGGTGGTGAAGAATTAATCAAGAAAGGTAATGTTTCCATTCTAAAATAATTCTACCATTTGTCAATCTAAAATATAAAATTACACTTTCGTAAATTTGCCACGTAATTATCATTGTTGAATGCATCAGGTAGCAGAATGTCCAATTTGTAATGGCAACCAGTTTAAGAAAAAATACATTTGCACAGATTTTACTTGTTCCCATGAAGCCTTCCAAATTGTAGAATGTGAAAACTGCAAATTATTATTAACCAGCCCAAGACCCGAAGAATCACAATTGGGACGATACTATCAAAGTGACAAATACATTTCCCATAGTGATACATCAAAAGGGCTTACAAATAAGCTATACAAACAAGTAAGAACCTTTACCATTGGTCAAAAGTTGCGTTTTATTAAATCATTGTCACCTGAAGGAAAGTTATTAGACATCGGTTCAGGTGCAGGATATTTTTTAGAGGCCTGCCAAAAATCAGGCTTCAATTGTACAGGCATTGAACCTGATACGACAACTAGAGAGCGAAGTATTCTTCAATTCAATATTTCTTGTTACCCAGAAGCTGAGTTGGATAAGCTGGAAGAAAATTCATTTGATATAATTACCCTTTGGCATGTTTTAGAACATGTCCCAAATCTTATACATCGCATACATCGGATTCACCAATTGTTAAAACCGGATGCGTATGCTTTAATTGCGGTACCCAATCATCATAGTCTGGATGCCCAATTTTATAAAGCCTACTGGGCAGGTTATGATGTACCCAGGCACTTGTGGCATTTTTCACCAAAAAATATTCAACAGTTAGCCTTGCTTCATGGTTTTGAAGTCACGAAAATCAAACCAATGGTTTTCGATGCGTTTTATGTATCTATGTTAAGTGAAAACTATTTACAACATAGATTTTCATTCTTAAGAGGAGCATGGATTGGCTTGGTTTCTAATCTTAACTCTTTGTTTTCAAAATCTCCAAAGTCTTCCAGTCAAATCTACGTCTTAAAAAAGAGATTACACCTCAATGGATGACAATCTAAATTAAACATTGAACAGAAAATGCATAATGTCGGCATCCTGTACAATGTATTCTTTACCTTCTGTAGACATTTTTCCTGCTGCTTTAACTGCTGATTCAGATTTATAAAAAGTGAAGTCCTGATACTTGATGACTTCAGCACGAATAAAACCCTTTTCAAAATCAGAATGTATGACACCCGCAGCCTGCGGTGCTTTTGAACCTTTTACGACTGTCCAAGCCCTTACTTCCTTTTCACCAGCCGTGAAATAAGTAATTAGATTGAGGAGTTCGTAAGCAGCGCGGGTAATTTTATGTGTACCGGGTTCAGTAAGGTTCATTTCATCAAAGAAAGCTTGCCGTTCCTCTTCCGGGAGTTCAGTTATTTCGGCTTCAATTCCAGCGGATATGAGAAGTACTTTAGCTTTTTCATCTGCTACTGCCTTTTCAAATGCTGTGGTAAAGTCATTGCCCGTGTGAATTGATTTTTCATCAACATTACAGACATACAACACAGGTTTACCTGTAAGCAATTGAGCATTTTTAACCGTATTCGCGGTTAATTCGTCCTGAACAAAAGAACGGGCAGGCTTTCCTGATTCAAGGTGTTTATAAAGGTCCTCGGCATATGCCAATTCACGGAGGAATTCTTTATCTCCTGATTTACACTGCTTACGGATCCGGTCCAACTTTTTCTCCATCGTTTCGAGATCCTTTAATATAAGTTCGGTATCCACCACTTCCTTATCGCGTACCGGATCAACTGAACCGTCCACATGAACCACATTGTCATCGATAAAAGCTCTAACTACGTGAATTATGGCATCAACTTCTCGGATATTAGCCAAAAACTGGTTGCCAAGCCCTTCTCCTTTTGATGCCCCTTTGATTAAGCCCGCAATATCGACAATATCTACCGTAGTGGGCACAGTACGTTGTGGATTGACCAATAACGCTAATTCTGCTAGGCGGGGATCGGGTACAGTAATTACTCCAACATTTGGATCTTTAGTAGCAAATGGATAATTTGCTGCCAGAGCTCCCGCAGAAGTTAGCGCATTAAATAGTGTGGATTTTCCCACATTTGGCAAACCTACGATACCACATTGCAATCCCATACAAACATTTTAAGCCCGCAAAATTAATATAGTCCAATGCATCTCAACGCATTCATTTGAAATTAAAGTGTTAATTGGGTTTCTGCATGAAGGAATACACAGTATAACATTTCGATACACTGGGCCATACTTCAATACCGCAGACAATGCCAATTTGAACAATCTTACAATCCTTTATTAATTAATACTGAGTGCAACAGGTTGCCTCCTCTGAACTGGTCTAAACGTAATTACTCATCATTATTTAAAACAAAAGTGTCCATTCAATTATTATTATCCCAAAGTAGGGTAGCGCAAGAATGGTCATGAACATTGAGGGGAGCCACTTAACAGTTAATGGTTGAATAATTCTCCATTCATCGGTAATACTAATTGCCTTTGGTATGCTGACTCCGGACTATTGCTAAATACCAGAATTGCCTTGATATGAATTCGCCTATCCTGACTCACGTCTGATAAAAGCTGAAATTGACCTATGAATTATTTGGTTCACTTGAGTTTTAGTTATCATAAGCCAGAAACCATCCCTGGAAATTTCATCTATGATTTGCTAAATTCAACAGAAAAACGAAATGTGGACGAACAACTGGTTTCAGGCATTCAACTGCATAAGTTCATAGATCATTTTTCAAACCATCATGAGTCTATCCGCAACATGACAAAGCTCTTACATCCTGCAGTTCATAAATACGCTCCTGTTGTTTCAGACGTGCTGTGTGATTGGTTGATTTTTCAGCAATGGGAGCGATGGAACTTACCAAGTTTTACCCATTTAGAATCGACAATTTATGAACACATTACAAAGGATTTTCGCATATATCCAATCAGATTACACGAACCTATCCGAAGTATGGTATCTAACAGGTGGTTACTCAATTCATCAAATCTCGAAGGGATAAAAGCGGTATTGTTAAGATTAAATGCTAAATTGAAATTTCCGGCTGATTTATTGTTATCCCTTCCCATAATTCAATCTGAAGAAAAATATCTGGACCGTTTATTTGTCGAGTTCTATCAGGATATGATTCAAAAATTAAATTCCATGGACTATCCCTCAAAGTGAAACGAGAGGGTGAATGCTTTTGAAAAAAGTTTCTCTATGACCGTTGTTTCAGGTAGCTTGGAATCATAGATCAAAACGTTGTTGATTCCATGAGAAAATTTAATTTCTGGTGAGAAGATAAAATAAGGTAAATAAAACTGAAGACCAGCTCCGACTTCCAATTGAAAATCATGAGGAGAAATCCTGATCACATTGAATTGATTTTTATCAGAACGACTGTTGGATGAAAAATCATAAGAATACTTGATTCCTCCCAATAAGAAAACTCTACGGTCTTTGTATGGCGCGCTAGTAAATCGAATCAGTAAGGGCAATTCCCCAAATACTGACTCAATGCGTTCCTTCTTCTCTACTGAGCTGCCTATTGCCTGATAAGCCAGAGTTCTGTATGACAAAGAAATGGAGGGCAACACCCTGAAATCAAAAAAATCACCCAGTTTAAAATTAGTAATCATGCTCAGGGTTAGGCCAGGATTACTGATGCCTTCGTTCCATCGAAAATTAGGATTTTCCAAAAATCGCTTTGAATGCTCTATTTTAAATCCGCTTTGGTTGTATCCTATGGTCAGTCCAAAATAATGTGACTTATTTTTGAAGGAATTGTAATTATAACTTTTGGCATGATCTTGTCCAATCGCCAAATTTAATGACCCTATCAACAAAGTGAAAGCTATAATTATTTTATGGCTTGATACAAGGTGCATATACCAAAAGTAAGAGGTTTAAAATCACATTGGCGGAAACCCTGGTTTTTAAGGATCGTAGTTAAACGCTCGTAATCTGGAAAATGTTGCACAGATTCAAAAAGATACGAATAAGCCCTTGGGTCCCGTGAAATAAAGTTACCAATAGCAGGAAGGATGTTTTTAAAATAAAATCTGAACAATTGTTTGAAAGGTGTATTACGAGGTTGAGAAAATTCAAGGATTCTCAACTGGCCACCAGGCTTTAAAACCCGAGACATTTCTGATAAACCCTTTTCAAGGTGTTCAAAATTTCGTATACCAAAGGCAATGAAAACAGCATCATAACGATGATCTTCAACCGGTAAGGCTTCTGCATCAGCCAGAATGGTGTGAATCGATTTCTGGAGATTCCGCTTATTAATTTCAACTTTGGCATGATTCAACATCCCCGATGAGATATCCACCGCATCAATCCTGGAAAGTGGAAATTTTCGAAGCGCTTCAAATGACAATACACAGGTTCCAGCCGCAAGGTCCATAAACAATAATCGTTGGTCAGTTGAAAAAGTCAAACTATTTACCAGTTTTTTGCGCCAATACCGATCAATTCCAACCGAAAGCAGACTGTTTAATAAATCGTACTTACCGGAAATTTGGTCAAACATCCTCGTGACCTGGGATTTTTTTGAGTCCTGGGCTTGATATGGTTTTACCTCGTCCAATTACAAATTTTAGACAAAGTTAGAACAGGGTTTGGATCACCGGGCAAAGTTCTGAAATTATTCTTTTAAAAATATATAAACCATTGTAAATTATGTTTTTAATAGTAATATTTTCTTGTTGAAGTTATGATTTTAACGCCATTTACTTTAACTTTGCACACTTTAATTTGAACCTTAGCTTCATGCAGGAAAATGACAAAATTATCCCAGTTAGTATAGAGGAGCAGTTGCGCAATTCTTACATCGACTATTCCATGTCCGTCATTGTGGCCAGAGCCTTGCCAGATGTGCGAGACGGGCTCAAGCCAGTACATCGCCGGGTGATGTATGGAATGCATGAACTGGGGCTTCCGTTTAATAAGCCGTTNNAAGCCGTTTAAAAAATCAGCTCGTATTGTTGGTGAAGTACTGGGAAAGTACCACCCACACGGAGATGGTTCTGTATATGATGCCATGGTTAGAATGGCACAAGATTGGTCCATGCGATACCCGTTGGTTGATGGCCAGGGTAATTTTGGTTCAATGGATGGAGATTCTCCTGCGGCAATGCGTTACACTGAAGCCAGATTGTCACGTATTTCAGATCAACTTTTAGATGATATCAATAAAGATACCGTTGACTGGCGGTTAAATTTTGATGATAGCCTGGAAGAACCTTCCGTTTTACCTGCTAAATTTCCAAATTTATTGGTCAATGGGTCTTCTGGAATTGCCGTAGGAATGGCTACAAACATGTTACCCCATAACCTTCTGGAAGTTTGCAATGGTGCCATAGCTGTTATTGACGAACCTAATCTTCCACTTGAGGATTTGATGGCGATTATTCCAGGTCCAGACATGCCAACAGGTGGCACTATTTATGGAATTAGTGGAATTAAGGATGCCTACGAAACCGGGAAAGGTAAAATAGTGCTTAGAGGAAAGGCTGAGATTCAATCCACAGACCAAAGGGAAATCATTGTCATTTCTGAAATTCCTTATCAGGTAAACAAGGCCTTAATGATTCAAAAAATTGCTGACCTGGTGAATGAAGAAAAAATTACCGGCATCAGTGATATTAGAGATGAATCCGATCGGGATGGAATTCGGGTTATCATTGAGTTAAAACGAGATGCCATCTCAAATGTTGTCCTCAGTAATTTATATAAATACACTCCACTTCAAACCAGTATAGGAATCAACAACATTGCGTTGGTCAATGGAAGACCCATGGTACTTGGTCTTAAGGACATCATCAATGAGTTTATCAGTTTCCGGATAAAAGTAATTGTCAGAAGAACACAATTCGAACTAAAAAATGCCAAGGAAAGGGCTCATATCCTCGAAGGATTGATGATCGCATTGGATAACTTGGACGAAGTTATCCGACTCATTCGTTCTTCTCGCACAGTTGAAGAAGCCAGAGAAGGACTGATGCAAAATTTTCAGCTAAGTGAAATCCAGTCAAAAGCAATTTTAGACATGAGGTTGCAACGACTTACCGGACTCGAACGCGATAAGATCAAAGAAGAATATGAAGCCATCCTAACCGAAATTGCCAGACTTGAGAATATCCTAAGTAATGAGCACCTTCAAAGGGAAATTATCAAACAAGAGCTATCTGAAATTAAAGAAAAATTTGGAGATGTAAGACGCACTGAGATTACCCAAGTTGATGGTGACATCAATATTGAAGATATTATCGCAAATGACCAGGTTGTAGTAACCATTTCGCATCTTGGATACATCAAACGAACAAAAGCTTCTGAGTATCGAACCCAAAGTAGGGGAGGAAGAGGCTCCACAGGTAGCAAAACGAGAGATGAAGATTTTATCGAGCATATGTTCGTAGCTTCCAATCACAATTATTTGTTGCTCTTTACTGAATTAGGAAAATGTTATTGGCTACGTGTATTTGAAATCCCGGAAGCCAGTAAAACAAGTACCGGAAGATCCATCCAAAACATCATCAATTTACCTAAAGAAGATCGCGTCAGAGCTTACATAAATATCGAAAATCTTGAAGACAAATCCTTTTTGGAAACTCATTTCATAATGCTATGCACCAGAAAAGGAATTATCAAAAAAAGTAGTCTTGAAGACTTTAGCAGACCCAGAGCAAATGGCATTATCGCGATCAGTATTAATGACGGGGACCAACTGGTTGAAGCTAAACTGACAACCGGTAGTTCCGAGATTGTGATTGCCAACAGGAAAGGAAGAGCCATTCGATTCTCAGAATCAAAGGTCAGACCCATGGGTCGAAATGCTGCAGGTGTCCGAGCGATCAAGCTGGACACCCAGGATGATTATGTCGTTGGAATGGTTTGCGTCGACCCAAATGATCCTAATACTTCGATTCTTGTAGTATCCGAAAAGGGGAATGGCAAAAGAACCTCTTTGGAAGATTACAGTGTGACAAATCGGGGAGGAAAAGGGGTAAGAACCCTTAAATTGACGGAAAAAACGGGTAATCTGGTCGGCATTAAAAATGTGCTGGATATTCAAGACCTTATGATCACCACTACCCAAGGTGTAGTTATTCGCATGTCAATCTCAGAATTAAGGGTGATGGGCCGTGCAACTCAAGGGGTTAGGCTGATTCGACTCGATGATGGTGATGAGATTGCGGATGTAACGATCATTGATAAAGAAGATGATGTTGATTCTCCAGATGAGTTGTCTGAATCGATTGAATTGATCAATAATACAAACGATGATTCTGAGGAATAAGGGTTTTAATGATATCTTAACGAAAATCAACCAATAAAAAGAATTATTTTTCCACTAAATCAGTTATATCCATATAATCAAATAAATATGAAAAGTGCAACACTGATATTTTCTATCTTCTTCAGCATTTGCTTAAATGCGCAGGATGCTCAAAAAGACATAAAGAAAGCTGATAGCAAGTTAGCCAATTACTTTCTTGATCCGGCAGCTAATTACGCTAAATTATGGGAAGCTAAAATGCTGGTTGATGGTGGAAGCATGGATACATCTATTGCCAACCAATATAAAACATGGAGTGTAAAAGGAAAGGTATATAATGCTGTATGCTCTTTTGAAAGCGATTCCATTTTGATCACTCAACAGTTTGGTAAAAGTTACCAACTTAAGTATCCAAATGCAGCAATGATTGCTTACAATTCATGGTTATCTGCGAAAAAACTTGCTCAAAAATCATATGAAACAAAAGATGCATTGAGTGCCATGACAGAAACCTCCAAATCGCTTAATAATTATGGCTTAAAGGCCTACGAAGCGAACGATTTCAAAGGCGCTTACGAGCATTTTGAAGCGGTTGTTAAAATAGATCAGCTCGTCAAAGAAGGAGGGATGAACAGCATTTTCCCTAATGATGACGATCTTAAGAAACAAAAATATTTAGTGGCAGCTTGTGCAGTTAATGCAAATTTACTCAAAGAAGCTGTACCCTACCTGGAAGAACTCCGTGCTGCAAATTATCCTGAATCTTTTATCTATGAAGGTTTGTATCGTTATTATTCAGAAACTGATTCAACTAAAGCCGAAACAGTATTGGATGAAGGACGTAAAAAGTTTCCCAACGAAACGAGTCTACTTTTTACGGAAATTAACCACTTTCTTAAAAAAGGGAGATTAAACGATCTGGTGGGAAAACTTAAAATTGCTATTGAAAAAGAGCCAAACAATGTTTCAGTTTATACAACCTTAGGAAATGTTTATGATAACTTGTGTCAGGCTGAATGGGAAAAGGGTAATCTTGAAAAAGGAAATGAACATTACCTCAATGCAGAAAAATATTATCAGGATGCGGCAAAAATTAAAGCTACGGATTTCAATACCTTGTATAGTTTAGGTGCATTGTATTATAATAAAGCTGCTTTCATTTCAAAAGAAGCAAATAAACTTAGTTCAGATTACACCAAAGAAGGGACTAAAAAATACAATGAGAAGAAAGCTGAAATGGAGTTGTATTTTGATAAGGCATTACCTTACTTCGAACAAGCAGAAAAAGTTGACCCAAAAGATAAAAATACTTTAATTGCTTTAAAGGAAATCTACGCTAAGAAATCACAGTTTGATAAGTCCAATGCATACAAAGCCAAATTGGAAACACTTGGTGAATAAAACAATGGTCCGTTAGTTAATCTTTATTTATTAAGGGATAGAGTCTCTTGTACCCTTTAATTTATTGCATTACAGGATACACGTATGAAAAAAAAATTTGCTGAACCAGAAGCTTTGAATGGAGTCGGGGCTTTCCACTCATTGTTTGAAATGCCGATTTTGGAAAACCCACAAATACCCTCACTTGATCGATGCAAGCTAAGGCTTTCATTGCTCAAAGAAGAACTTCGCGAATTGGAAGAAGGTGTTGAAAATGGCGACATATGCGAAATTGCAGACGCATTGTGCGATTTGCAATATGTACTTTCAGGTGCCATCCTGGAGTTTGGATTAGGGGATCGGTTTAAGACACTGTTTGATGAAGTCCAGCGCTCTAACATGAGTAAAGCTTGCAACAACTATGAAGAAGCTGTGGCCACTCAACAAAAATACTTACAAGAAAAAACTGTATCCTCTGTCATCGTTGCAAAAGAAGATAAATATTTAGTCTACCGTGAAGAAGATGGCAAGGTATTAAAATCGATTAACTATAGTCCTGCAGGCATCAAAGATTTACTTTTATAAAATTTATTGAGGCCGTTTCTCGTATAAAGGACCTACTTTAAATGATTCAGCAGAATTATCCTCTCTTCGAATTCTTATTCCATAAGGAATTTCATCCAAAAACTCTGTCCTGGAACGTGCAATACTTCCTTTACCATTGTGTACTTCAATTTGAAAATTTGTAAGGTTTTTGGCTGAATCTCTCTGAATGATTAGATAACGTAAAGTAACCCCAAGCTGATCGAGACGCTCACGTATTTGAACCAATTTTTCAGTAGGCATGTTCTTTTGAAAATGGACCTCAATCCATTTTCTATCAACATAAAATTCATCCTCTTTTATTCCATTTGCTGATGGTTGAGCCGATTCATTTGATCTACAGCTCAACAGAATTCCCATGAATAAAAAGCATTGAAAGATCAACACCCAATGAAAAGGGATGGCCGCTTTCATAAAGATTATGCGTTTTCCGTAGGCTTTGAAGAAGATTCATCGGATGGGGGAGGGGCCGCTTCCGTTTGATGGTCTGCCATGGAGGTACTGGTTTTCTCGTCCGCTTTATCATGCTCTCCTGAAATCCGATCGCCAATATCCTCAAGTTTTTCACCCATTTTCTCTACCATTTCACCAGCTTTATGAGTAACATTTCCCGCAAATTCACGTGTTTTGTCAATCGCTTCTTCCGAAGCCGTTTTTAAGTCTTCAAATTTGTCTTCAGCCCAATCTTTTGTTTTTTCTACCAAGGCTTCACCTTTATCTTCCAGCTGATCAAATGTTTTCTCAGCCTTATCCATTAATTCACGGGTATTTTCTTTTGCTTTTCCAAAAAGTGAGTTAAAAAAGTCTTTAAGTGCCATATGATTAAAATTTATTGTTTAATTGATTTTTTGTTCATCGGCTTCTGAAGGGTCATCAGGTAATTCAAGGGGTTCAATTCCTTGTTGAGGTCTTGGTTTAATTTGACCATCTTGCTTATCCAACCATTCTTTGGCTTTAGTAAAAAATTGCTCGGATTTAACCGTGTCTTCTTTATCAAATTGGATCGGTTGATCCGCAAGACCATCACCGTCTTGATCCAAATGTTGCTGTTTTTGCACTTCCTCGTCTTTGACGGCTTTTTGATAGGTATTTTCAATAAATTCTTCCACTTTATCCAAAGTTTCTGTGGCTTTATCTTGTAATGATTCTCGAAAAGGTCGGGTTGATGCCTCAATATTTGCAGCTTGCTGTTTAAGCTCAGACCACAATGCAGCTCCTTGTTCTTTAACTTCTTCCACAGTACCTTCAACAAAGGTTTTCGTCTTATCTAACACATCCGGTTCATCTTGTTTATTCCTTTTCTCCAAGGATTCCAAAGAATCTCTCGAAAAACCGATGTCATTTAAAGAATCGGAATCACGGACTGAAGACTCCTTGCTCAATAATTTTTTTAAATTGTCTATCCAACCCATAGTAAAGCAAATTTACTATAGGACCGTCAGATTAACCATAGTTTTATGATTAAGCTTACAGGAGAATTGATCAATACATCCGTTAAAGTCCTTCAATCAATAAAACTGGGCATTTAATAAATGCTTTCCGGTAATCAATCAGTTAATATTGCATAATTCATTCATTAACACCAACTTGCGATATCTGATTGTAAAAATTCGTTTGGTTTGATAACTCACCATCCTTTGACAAGCCCGGTAAGAATTTTCCGGGCTTGTTTTAAGCAAGAAACTGCTTAAGATCTAAAGAAAAACTATACAAATCCTTAGAGGGTGCTATTTGAGGAAAAATCTTATTTTTTAAACATAACCTGGCCCGGACATTGCCATTCGACGATTTCCATATAACTAATTCAGCGGCGGGAATACCTTCAGAATACTCGGATTTTCTCACCAATTTCAATTCAGCATTCTCCATAATCTCTTGATAACCGCTCATCCGGATAAACCCATAATGATTGGCTAGCGAAACTATTGATTCCAACGATTTTTGGTTGGTAAATATCCGGTTATTGTCGTTCGAAGTCATTAAAATGTCATCTGTAACAAAATCAGGACGCATTAAACCATAAACCAATGAAATAACAAAAAAAACAAATCCAACAAAGGTGAATATTAGCATCTCTTGACGGTCGACTGATCCATTTACCAGCACCTGGATAACGATCGTCAAAAAGATCAAAAAAACAGAATAAAATAAGCTTCTATACTTAAAATTTGAATCATAAATGACTTCCATGCCTCAAGGATTAATGAATAAAAATAATACATGGGCTACAAAATTCCAATTCCTGGATTGTCCAACCAAAAATTCGGCAACAAGTTTCCCATAATTTATAGTATGAGAATTATCACATTTTGCGTGTGTCTGATTTCGTTTTTGTTACGATACGAGGGACTCCTATTTAAGATATTTTCTATTTTGTCAATTTACACTCACTTACTTTGCTTCAAAACTGTAATTAAATCATACAGTTTTTTATTCTCTTCCATGAGTTTTTGAGTTATAATATTTTGATTTACAGGCAAATACGAAGCTTGTTCAGATATTTTCATCTTAAAAAACTCCGGATACCGTGTATTTAACTCTTTGTATATCAATGCCATGATATCAATGTTGATGAGCATGGACAGTTTAACGATCTCATAGATGTCAGAATAAATAGGACTATTGAAGCGATGATATAAGCCTGTAGCCGATATCCCAAGCTGCTTTGCGATCCAAGTGTATTCTATTCCATTATTGGAAATAAGGTCTTTTATAAACTGACCTATATGGAGATTTTCGTACTCTGTCTGCGGATAGTTTCGCATTACTATTGAATTTATTTACAAAAATATAATGAAATATTGCATTATAAGTTAATTTCAATCACTATTTTGTTATTGTTTTCTTACTTTTATGTTATATTTGTACCTAAATCTGTTACTTATGAGCCAAAACTTACACGACATTGTCAAATCTCTTGTCTCCGGATCGGAAAAAGAAGCCTGGCTTACTGCCGGCAAATTGCTTAGCCCTTATCAAAAGTCTATCATTAAAGATAATGGGTGGAGCCTTGTAAAATACACTCTCATGCTATACAGCAATAAGGAGCCACTGGTTAGTGATGTTGTAATCCTTTGTAAAATTATCGGAATTCCTGTCCAACCCGTCATAGACAAGCTCATATGAACTATGCAGAGTCGCGTTTGGGCTTGATTGGGTTTGATCCTAATCAGCATTGGGCATTGTTTTCAACACATCCAGATGAGCCACATGCCCAAAAAGTAAAGAAGCCAGTCTTTTGGTCGGATGAAAAGGGTAACCTCTGTATTGGTATATATGATCTTAATAGGGAGTTTTACACCATTGACTTTAAGGACTCCAGGTCAAAACTTGATAACAGGATATTCCATTACATTCGATACAGTGAGCCTAAAATCGTAGATGGCAAAGAAAGAAAAATCACTCCCTGTGTCTCCGGCCAGGGAAGTTTCCCATATATCCCTTTGCCAATTTTGTCAAAATATAAGCTCCGGCAAAAGGTCAAAACTCTGATCATCACCGAAGGCCAAATCAAAGCTTTTGTAGGATCCAATTTTGATATGGACATCGTGGGAATACCTGGAATTCAGGTTTGGAATACTGCATCATTAAGCGGTATTTTTTATTCCATCGCTGAAATCATTAAAGAGTGCAAGGTAGAAAATCTGGTTTGGCTTACCGATGCAGATACTTTTAAAATGGAGTGGTCAGAAGGCAAAGATTTAGGCAAGCGGCTCAATGATTTTTGCAATAGTGTAATCCAGTTTAAAGAAAGGACCAGAGACTTTAATTGCCGTCAGGTTTATGCTCATATCAACTCAAAAAGCCTAAGTAAAGGAATTGATGATTTACTTTTAGATCAACCAGTGAAAGCTGCATTAATCATTGATGAATTACTTAAAGATGATTCTAAATCTGAGTATTTCTCAAAACTGGACATTTCCAATAAATCCATTACCAAGATCAAAGAATATTTTGGTCTGGAGGACGGTGTAAAATCATTTTACAACAAATTTGAAAATGTTATCGGACTACGCGAATTCGGGTTTTTAAAAGGCTCTTATCGATATGATGAAATCTCTCAAAAAGTCGTTTATGTCAAGTGTGGCGAATCAAATCAATTCATCATGGTTGACTCAACTTACTTTATCAAAGGACCGGTGCCCACAAAATATGGAGAAATAGAAAACACGCTAAAGCCCATAAAGCCCGCCGGCATAAAGGCGATGTTCAAAAATAAATCAACCAATTTTTTGGATGAGGCCAACCTTGCCTTATTCATGAAAAAGTTGCTTTACGATATTCCATATTACAATGGCTTTATCAATCGGCCGGATCATATCAGCTACAGAAGGGAATTTCCGGCAACAGACCGGCACGGACACGATATGAAATACTACAACAAGTATTTTGAACTCAGCCATAACCCACAAGCTGGTGATTGTCCATTATCGATTGATTTTGTAAAACATATTTTTGGTACCGGAGAAATTCACTTTGATGGAAAAAAGTATAATGAATATGATCTTGGCCTGGATTACATCCAATTGCTTTACCTGGAACCTACCCAGTTTTTACCCATTCTTTGTTTGGTAAGTAAGCAAAGGGGTACCGGTAAAACTAAATTTTGGGAATGGATAGGGGCTATTTTTCAGCAAAATGTAAAACCCATCAATAGCCAAATGCTAAACGGGCAGTTTACATCCTTGTTTGCATCTTCATTACTCGTTTACATCGATGAAGCGTTTTTGGACAAAAAGGAAACCATCGAAAAGCTCAAAAGCTTGGTTACGTCTGATAAAGGCAAAATCGAACATAAAGGCGTTGATGCTGACATCATAGATAACTTCTTAAAAGTTGGCATCTCCACAAACGACGAAACTAGCTTTGCATATATTCCCGGTGATGAAGTTAGGTTTTGGGTGCGTAAAATATTACCTATCCCTCAGGATAAACTAAACAAACATTGGTTTGAAAATCTGCGCAAAGAAATTCCGGCGTTTTTACATTTTCTGCAAAACAGAAAACTAGTCACTGACTACCGACATAGGGGATGGTTTCATCCGGAAATCATAAAAACAGAAGCACTGCAAGCCATCATCAATGAATCCAGGTCAAGTATTGAAATAGCTATAGAGGAAGCTCTGAGAGAGCATATGTCTATCGTCAAAAAGCCGGTCATTCACTTATCAACCAAAGACATTCGGGATCTCATTGATGATAATAAAATTCAGTTAACACAAATCAGATGGGCTTTAACATCCCGACTGGAATTAGTCAATCAGGGCATCTCAAAAGAATATGAAAAATATTACCTGACGACTAATTACGTTGGGGATCCGGAAGTAAGATCTGAAATTAAAAAATCAACCTTCTATACGATAACTGCTACTTCGATTTTTTCAGTGGCACAAATCCTGGAGCTTTTTTCAATAGAAGAAATTTTAGAAATGGAAGAAGTCGAATTAAAACTCTATGACAAAAGCCTATTTTGGTCGAAATTCAATCATCTTAATAAAGGTTTGCTTTTCCAGATTGAAGAATTTAAATCTCGCACTGACAATAGTTTAGAAATTTTGCTTTCAGAGAGCAGTTCGTTATCTGTTGCTCTGGAGGTTTGTAAGCAAATAAAATAAATTACAATTTACTCTAACATAAACTAATTTATTGCTTCAATATTTTACTGGTTTGAATCTGATTAAATTCGTCATCCAAAAATCGCAATAAATATAACCCAGAAGGTAAGTGCATTAAATTAATTTGTTTTTTGTAAACATCATCGAGTACCAAAGAACTTATCAATTTCCCAGACATATTGTAAATAAATACAATTTTACATCTGTTATTTAAATCATTTATCTTAATGTAGCTATTTGTAGGATTTGGAAAAACATAAATTTCTGCATCCAATAAATCCAGAATCGAAGTAATTTTATTTAAATATAAGTTAAGCAAGACTAAATCACTATTATTTACATTTGCAGCACGGTAATTTCCAACAACATAGATCTCATCGCTAAAATTAGAGAAGCTAAAAGGATGAGCTCTAAATTTCAATGTGTCATACACTAAATTCCAATAATATTGATTTTGGCAACAATAAGTACCATTTAAGTTGTTTATTGATGCATACAAACTTAAATTGTTATTCCTGCCTGTACAAACAAGGTATTTGTCAATAATACTAAGATTTAATAATTCAACTCCATTTACAGTAGTATCTGTTAGTCTTAAAAATCCATTTAATCCAAAACCATTATCCAAGTTTCCATTCTCCATTAACTTTAGAATACCATACTCTTTCGGTTTCTGCACGCCAGGCAGCGTTTGACCAAGATAAGACAAATAAAATGACCCATCATAAAATACAATTTGCTTTATTTGTTCAGATCTATCTGGGAATATTTTAAGCTCCATTTTACCATCGTTGCCAAAACTCAAATTTGAGTCTCCAAATTCATTAAATGAACTTACTACCATTGTGCTATCTAGAAAATAACTTATAATAAATTCATTTTTATCACCAGAACCTAATTCAAAATCATTTGTTGAATTTACATCAATTTGAATTTGTCCATTACCTCCAAACGCTAAATTTGGTTTAGCATTCTTATCATAATTTTGGATATTTATAGAAAACTTATTCGACATGGCATCTTGAATAAGTGATGCAAATATTAAGGATCCACTATTTAAAATAATTAATTTAGATTTCAATATATTGTGCCCAAGATTAATTAATAACTTACCCCCTATTCCAAAATCTTGTATTAATTTTCCATCAATCCCAACAGCAACACATAAATATGAAAATGTGGGGACAGTTGTAGATGCGTCTTTTACTCTTGTATAAATTAAAATTCTTTCTTCATCAAAGCGAGAAAATGCTATCGTTTGAGAAATTAATTCCAAAGCATCCATTTTATCTAAACTCAAATTTGTGACATTCACTCCATTGTTAAAATAATTCAAATCAAGTTGTCCACCTAAATCCATCTTCACAATTGTAAGTTTTGTCTCCAAATCAATATCCTTAGTGCCATCCAGAAAATAAAGATTATCATCTGATTTAACAATTTTAGAATTTATATTTGGTGCCCAAATATAGTTTTTTAATACTACACTTCCTGTTATTCCAAAAGTAGAATCGAGATTAATAGATTGCGAACCACCAGAAGCAGAATAAAATAAAAAAATAGTTAGAAAAGAAAAAATTCTAGTTTTCATGATGATAAATATTAGGATATACAAATTTTAGGCTAAAAATACAGAATTAATTTGTAAAACGATCTTGCATATAAAACTATATTGAAATATGTTAAAGCACAAAAAACGAATTGCAGCAAATTTTCGGTAAATAGTTTATAAATCTTAATAAAATTTAGTCAATTGATACTGCAATTCGTTTTGAACTCATTGAATATTAATTATTGATATCAATGGTATAGCAAGTAGGGTATGGACACATTTGAGTAAAGCATTCTCCATCACAAAATCTTATTGACTGAATTTCATCTTCACAGTTTATTTCAAAAGTAAAATAGCTTCCAATGCAAGAAGATGTAATAGGCAATATGGGAGAAACTGTATAAGTCAAATCCTCAATTACCAGATGAACATTATACGAAGGAGTACAAGATAGATTTGGATCTAAAGTAAAGACACAAGCTCCAGTGACCCATGGTCCATTGTCGCAACTATGACCAGAGAGTGGAAAACAAGACAATCCTGTTGCGCTAATAATTTGTGTTCCAGAAGAGCCATCTAGTTTTGGTGATATGGCATATGAGGTACACCCAAAAGAGTATAGATAAAGAGAAGATTTGGGAGGATCATCGCAAACATTTAAAGTTCTTACATTAGCAATATCACCTAAGTCCCTAGCTTCTCTTTCGTTGCTTTTAATTACAGTTTGAGTTGAATTTAGAAGTGAGTCCTGGTTGCAAGAAAAAGCTAAAATGCTTAAAAAAAACAAATACATTAAATTTTTCATACACAGTAATTTTGGTGGTTAAATAATAAAACAAACATAATCCTTTCAATATCCGAAATCAATAGCATTATAGTTAAACAGGAAAAACACCCCCTAAAAAAAGGGATATTTCCAGGTAGGGTCTAGGTGTAAAACCGGGTCTTGTTTACGTTATGCTTTTGAACTTTTTACCAAAACAACTCCTATGAACAAAACTAACCCTGTCGGAAATTACTTCCACGACTTTGCTTCCACCCAGGATCTTACCCTGACTAGAAAAGATCTTCGCGAAATGTTCTTCACCTGTGTTGGATCCGATGGATTTGCCTGTTTAACCACCGCTGAGCGTAGATCCATCGTCGAAACCTACAGAAGCCTCCAAGCCATGCTTAAAAGCCTTCACCGGCTCCAAATGGCGAGCACCCCATCTGCTGACATTGCAGATCCGCCAAATCCCTGAATTTTCCTATTATTTGATTTTTAGGAAATTTTAACTACAATTATTTGGTTGTTTCAACTTTAAATTTCACTTTTGTTATTGTTATCATTAACATTAGCGTAAGTGAACCCAACCTTAGGATTCGTAGAACCATCATATGCAGGACTCGCGCGGCGCGCTGAGTGCACTTACGCTCATACTGTTTACTCAGCCGCCTGCGGTCTTTTTCATCATCTAATGGCTTTTTTTGATGCCCTGGGCATCGCTATGATTAATTTTAAAAAGCAGACCCCGTCCAAATGTGGTCTGGCTCTGCTTTTATTTTTACTCCCTTCCTGTGGGTCTCAAGATCCAGAACCCATACTTAGCTGTTGGCAAAATTCATATCAGCTAGACCAGCTCTACGATGTATTACTGATCCTTTCATCAATTGGGCTCTTTGCTGCACTTTGCACGATTTGGATTTTAATCAAAATGGTAAAATCTGAATTCCACGAGTTAAAGAAATCTAAAAATTATACTCACCATAATACTACACATAAACTGTGATCACCCTTTGTTGTATATTAGCGCTGCTAACATTTATCGATCGGTCAGTAATGCCCGATACTCAGGATCAGGGCTTTTTTTATGCCCTGAACCCAAATAATGCGGCGTGTTACCCCCGTGGAAAGGTTGTAATGGCCCTCCAATATCCGATCGTGGATGTTAGCAGCGGGAAAGGACACGCCGCCGTTATTGTGTCCTGTCATTTCAACAGTTTATGTAATGCTAACACAAACGATTTCAAATCCAGCAGCTCAAACACTGGATCAGCTGGAAGTCCAGCTTCACTTAAAAGATGTTCAAAAATTTCGAATCGTGCTTTCCCGAAAACGGGTGAGCATTCTTTGTACTTATCGATCCCGAATTTTCAGTGGCGATGGAAAAAATTTAGAACAAGCCATCTATCACATGATGGGAAAAATTTATTTCTACAATCAGTCCTTGACCCTGCAGGAATAGCGCATAGGCTTTGCTTTGGACAGCCGGTACACGCGGCTTCTGAATTTTACACAGACTCTCTGTCAGTGTACCGGTTTTTTATTGCCCATTCTAAAGCTTTGAACATGCCTGAACGAATTAAATTTCAAAACAGTAACCAACATGCCACGCAATCTATCCCATCATAAATTCAATTGGATTT
>JRYK01000743.1_pt1 | contig 46890 bp, 37 predicted proteins | sample 235381 | NCBI WGS metagenome assembly JRYK01 (sample SAMN03074220, study PRJNA261476) | activated sludge metagenome | biome: Wastewater Treatment Plant; feature: Wastewater; material: Activated sludge; isolation source: activated biomass of a wastewaster treatment plant treating hydrocarbon... ... | reverse complement strand
CCGCATAAATTGGATGAATAATGCACCTATTTGGATAAGAAGACTGAATCTAATAAATCCTTGAAATTGCTTTATTTATTTCGTCAGCGCTCCGCGCAAGGAATGCTATTGCATTCATTGGGTTCAAGTCAATTTGGCATCAATGAGCAATGGTTAGAAGTGCCCTAAATTCTTATACAGCTTAAGAATAAAGCTAAGTTGGAATTGGCCATGAAACGCCAACATGAACGCAATGTCATTCCACGATTAGCTATCCCTGATTTCAATCAAATGAATTTAGCTGTGTTATAAATTAAGGCTAAATTTTGTTCAGTCTTAGAGAATCGCCTAATCCCTTATTTTTTCAAGGCTTTTAAAACCATTAAACGGAAATCTTGAATGACATTTCGATCACGCATTGCGGACCATGTAAGCAACAGACCAGGGACGCTTAAAACGATACATGGCAGCCAGGCCCCCAATACACTATCTATGTGCAAGCCTTCAGAAAGCCTTTTACAAGACGTATTCATGAGAATATACGCTACAAATACCATAATACAAATAATCAATGGATAACCATATCCTCCTTTTCTGACAATTGCACCAAGAGGTATTCCAATAAAGGCAAACAAAAAGCACACAAATGCCAATGAATGTTTGAGACTTAATTCATATTGAATTTTAGCCATTAATTTTTTATGGTGAACATTTTCCGATTTTTTAGATTCAATTCTGTTTTCTTCAATTTCAATCGACTTAATGACGTCATTTTTTAAAGAGACATAGAACGCGTCGTTCCGGGACTCCCATAATTTCCGAAGACTATCGATTTCTCCAAGCTTTTTTTTGAAAAAGTGCTGATCGATTGAACGTTCTTCTGTTGGGGTTTTATTCATAGAACTATCTAACTGAGCAATTTCAGAAAGAATAAATCCCTCCCCTCTTTTATTGATGAGAGAGGTAAGGCTATCGACCTCATATTGAAGTTGTTTGCTGTTTTTCATTTTGCGATCCCCTTTAAATAAGTCTTCATCCGTACGATCTATCTGAAATTCTGAAAGGTCAAATACCTTGGTCAACTGATCAAATGAAATCACAATAAAGGGTTTGTAGCCAGAGGAGGTTTGCTCTGGGTGTTGATAGACATGACCTTCTTTCAAATCCATTACAAGATAGCGTTGTTCTGGTGTAACGTACATACTGCCATATTTTGCCGTAATGATGGCTAATTCCCTGGTTTGCTCAGATTTGCTTTGATCGTAAATTAATATTTCACGTATGTCTTTTCCGTTGGATGCTTTATGTCCAATGCGAATCGAGTATCCATAAAAATCGTTGTTAAAAACGGCTTCATCAAGTCCTAAAGTAGGTTTTTGCCTTTTCAAGTCGTGTAAGCGACTGATGTATTTTAAGTTTGATTTTGGAATTATGTACTCTGAGCATACATAAGAACAAATGGCTATACCGATGGAAAAGAAAAGCAATGGCAACATGATCCTGAAAAGAGAAATGCCAGCAGATTTCATACTCGCGAGTTCGTAACGTTCTCCAAGGTTACCAAACAAGAATACACCTGCAAGCAATACACCAATCGGTAAGGCCAAAGGCACTAAAGAAAAACACAAATAAAAAAGAAATTCCAAGATGATGCCAATTCCGGCTCCTTTTCCTAAAATATCATCAACATAAAGCCAAAAGACCTGCATCACCAGGACAAATAGGGCCATAAAAAAAGATACTATAAAGGGCGGAATAAAACCCTTTATTAACATGGAATCCAATCTCTTTAAGGGTAGTTGAAAACTCATGTAAATTAAATACCCATTGATTAATTGAGCGTAAAGGATTTAATAAAGCAATTTATCCCTTTTCGTTCAGCGGATAATTTTAATTGGGTCGCTACGCTTTCAACACCTGAACTATCCAGAACTACCGAATAATATTCTGAGCCTCCAAAATTACGAACCAGAGCTTTTTTAAAACCTTTTGCATGTGCTATTTTCAGTTGCTTTTGAGCATTGGCAGGAATGAGAAAACTTCCACATACGGTAAAAAAGAAAATGGAATCATTGTTCATTGGTAGAAGTTTTGACCGGGCACTCAATTTAAGTGAATCGGATTTATGTTGACTATAGCCTGTATCCTGAGAGCAAACGGTTTCCCATATGCAGTATATGACCAGTATAATGATTAATCTGAATTCAGACATAGTCCATTGAGCAGCTGTAAAATTAGATTTATTTCGGTTAATTTTGGCCGGATGAGAATAATATTCATGGGAAGTCCGGAATTTGCATTGCCATCCCTTGAGGCAATACATCAGCATTTCAAATTAATCGCTGTAGTGACTGCCCCAGATAAACATGCAGGTAGAGGACATCAATTACGACAAACTGAAGTAAAGAAGTGGGCTTTGGGGCACAATATCAAGGTATTGCAGCCCAAAAGTCTGAAATCTGAGATGTTCATAAAGCAATTGGAGAAGATGCGGGCTGATTTATTTGTAGTCGTGGCTTTCCGCATGATACCGGCCCGTTTGTTTTCATTGGCAAAATATGGTGCAGTTAATCTTCACGCTAGTTTATTGCCAAATTATCGTGGAGCAGCTCCGATCCAGAGAGCTATTATGGCTGGAGAAAGCCAGACAGGGCTTTCGGTGTTTCAATTGGATGAAAGCATAGATACGGGAATGGTCTTGGGGCAATGCAAAATTGGAATTGGACCTGAGACTACTGGTGGAGAATTGCATGATATAATGAAATCTGAAGGCGCAAAACTATTGGTAGACTGTCTGATGAAGATTCAAAACGGTACAGCGATTCCAATACCTCAAAATCATCAGATGGTGAGTTATGCTCCGAAAATTTTTAGGGATGATTGCAGAGTGGATTGTTCAAAACCAGTAAAAGAGGTCTTTAATTTAATCAGAGCGATGATACCCTATCCCTGTGCCTGGTTTTTGTTTAACGATCTGGAAATAAAAATTTTCAAAGCGAGTTATCAAACGGGGTTGCAGGTTAACCCTCCTGGAAAATTGTTTATTGATGGAAAGCGATTGTTGCTCAGCTGTTTCGGAGGTGACATCATTCTTGAAAAAATTCAACCGCAGGGCAAGCAGGTAATTTCAGCACAGGATTTTATCAATGGATACCGAACTAAGCTTACAAATCCTTAGGAACGGCAGCCAATAAGCTTTTCGTGTATTCATTACTTGGTTGGTTGATCAATTGTGTAGCCCAACCCTCTTCAACAATTCTACCATTTTGCAATACAATAATCCGATCAGCCATAAAGTGAACCCCAGCCAGGTCGTGGCTGATGAACAAGTAACTCAACTGAAACACTTCCTGTAATTCTTTGAATAAATTTAAAATCTGCGCTTGTACTGAAACATCCAAAGCTGAAACGGGTTCATCACACACCAAAAGCTTAGGCTGAACGCTTAATGCTCTGGCAATACATATCCTTTGTCGTTGCCCTCCTGAAAACTGATGAGGATAACGATTGAAATATTCGGGTTTTAACCCAACTGCAATCAATAACTCTTCCACTTTTTCCTTGCGCTGCTTAGGATTCTCAAACATCCGGTGGATTTCCATAGGTTCTTGAATGGCTTGGCCAACGGTTTGTCTAGGATTCAGCGAAGAGTACGGGTCCTGAAATACCATCTGAATTTCTTTGCGTAAAGGCTTTAACTTGTACTCTGAAATTTGAGCCAGATCTTTTCCTTGATAGACAATAGAACCTCCAGTAGGCTTCATTAAACGGACAATACTTTTTCCAATGGAACTCTTGCCGCTACCCGATTCTCCGACTACCCCAAGGATTTCTCCACTGTTTAATTTGAAACTCACGTTAGAAACCGCATTGAATATTTTTGATTTTCCCCAACCTAGAATAGACTTTTTGTGATAATCCACTTGTAAATTATTCACTTCAAGAATAGTCTCCTGTTGCCTGATCCACTGCATACGACTGGCGATTTCTTCTTGTTTTATTGCTTCAAATCGTTGCTTATTTGAAGAATGAGCGGACAAATCATCAATGGTCAAAAGTTTTTTTACTTTCTGATTCAGTGGCGGTTTGCAAAGCATCAAAGATCTGGTATAGGGATTTTGTGCATGCTGATAGATGTTTGCCGCTGAGTCCGATTCTACAATAACACCATGATGCATGACGGATACTTGATCGCATAGCTCTCTAATCAAACCTAAGTCATGACTGATGAACAAAATAGAACATGCAGTTTCGTTTTGAATGTTCTTGAGCAATTCAATTACCTTCCTCTGCATATTTACATCAAGGGAAGTAGTGGGTTCGTCTGCTATGATAAGCCTTGGTTTGTTAATAATTGCCTGCGCGATCAATACTCTTTGTACTTGACCACCCGACAATTCAAATGGATATGATTGAAAAATACGTTCGGGATCTTGCAATCCAACTCGGTTAAAGCTCTCCAATACCATTTCTCGCACAAGCGACTTTGAGTAGGAATGGTGGGCGTTAATGACTTCAGATACCTGGTGCCCGCAACGAATGATGGGATTCAAAGCGGCCATGGCTTCTTGAAAAATCATGGCAATTTCGCGACCTCTTATTTGTCGTATGGATTCTTCCTCAAGCGACAACAAATCGACCTGTTTTCCCTGTGAATAATATTCAATAGAGCCAGAACGGATAACTGCATTACGATGCAATAGGCGTAGAATGCTGTAAGCGGTTAAAGTTTTGCCTGAACCGCTTTCTCCAACCAAGCCCATAATCGTATCCTCTGGTATTCGAAGGTCAATACCTTTTAATGCAAATTCTAGTGGATTGGTAATAAAGGAGATATGTAAATCTTTGATGTTTATAAGCTCCACGGTACAAAGTAATTAAAAGTTAAGCTTATGAACATTAAAAACTTAAACACTTGTAATTTTGTTGACCAAACAATTGCCTACTATGAGAAAACTGTTGAAAATTTTATTGATTTCTGTTGCAGGACTTTTCATTATCCTTCTCCTATTGCCATTCATATTTCAAGAGGCCATAGGCCGCAAGGTTCTTGATGCAGTAAATGAGACGATTAATGGAGAATTTTCTTTTGAACAAGCCGATTTATCCTTGCTGAGAGACTTCCCAGCGGCTAGCTTGGGATTGATTCATCCGGTTTGTAAAAGTTATGTAGGAAATGACACCACTCAATTAATGGATGCTCAACGCATTTATTTAAGTATAAACCTCTGGGATATACTCCTAAAAAAGGATGTCTTGACCATTCATCAGCTAGATATTGAGCAACTTAATCTTTCACTTATTGCATGGGATTCTCTTTCTGCAAATTACTCAATTGCCAAAGATACCTCTGGAGAGGCAAATAATTCAGAATCACTGGATTTCAAGATTGAAGAATATAGTATTTCCGATGGGCATGTTCATTACACAAATTTGAAAGACAATGAGATATTACACATTAATGGACTTTCTCATCGCGGCTCATTTAATCGTACCGGTAATTTACAAAGGACAGTCTCAGAAACTGCTGTAGATAGTTTTAGCTTTTATCAGCAAGGGATTTACCTACTTAAGGATGTTAAACTGGACTGGAATCTTTCTCTTGATATCAATTCCACCGAGCGTCAATACAAGATTGTCACTTCATTGCTCAAATTAAATGATTTCTCTCTGGAATGTGAGGGGGCAATCCATAAATCAAACGATGTTTGGAAAATTGATCAGTTTAAATTAAGCTCTCCTTCCTCCAAGTTTAAAGATATATTTAGTTTGATTCCTAACGCATTTACCGAAGATTTTAAGCAAGTCATCAGTGATGGTCAACTTTCTTTTAATGGAGAATTGGATGGTGCCGTAAATCCAGAAAAAAATATCTACCCAAACTGGAAGTTTGCTTTACAAATAGACCAGGGATCACTTAATTATCCTGGTAAACCCATAAAATTGGAGGATGTGAATATTAAACTTCGTTCGGAGAATTCTAATCCTCAACGTTTAGGGGCTTTTCTTTCGATAGACGAATTTAAGTTCAAAATGCAGGATGATTATGCTTCTGCTACCCTACTGATGAACGATTTATTCCAGAATGTCAAAGTGGATGGACAGGTGGAATGTAAACTTTCGTTTGAAAAGTGGTCTCAATTTTTTCCATTTGATAATGGCACGCAAATGCGTGGGAAACTTAATCTTAAAAGCAAATTTAAGTTTAATGAGGAGGATATCTTAAACAATGACTATTCCTCCATACAGTTTGATGGGTTTACGCAGATAACAGACTTCTTTTTAAAAAGCTTGGATAGGTTAGATGTTCATATACCGAAAGCTGAAATGGTTTATTCACCGAACGATTGGAAATTAAAGGATGCCATTGTCCATTACGGAAATAGCGATTTTCAGTTCAATGGAAATTTGCAAAAACCTTTGGCTTTGTTGAATGATCAGACCAGAACAGAGTTAAAGATTTCGCATTTTTCTAACAAGATAGATCTAAACGAACTGATGCAAGCGCCAAAGACCAATGTCACGGTTACCCCATCTTCGATCACTCAGGCTCCGAGTATGTTAAATCAGTTAAACATCAGTTTTAATTCCAGCATCAAGCAACTTTTGTATGATGTTTATGAGTGTTCAGATGGGAAGGCTATGGGATCTTTAATGGGGAATGCTTTAAAAGTGAAAAATGCTGAAATCACAGTAAATGAAAATCGTTTTTCCGGATCCATGCAATTTGAGAATATGCTGAATTATTTGTATACACAAGAAGCTTTAAAAGGAACGATAAACTTGGGAACCACTATGCTAAATCTTGATAAGCTGATGGTAACCGCTACTAAACCCATTGAGGGAACGGCGTCTTCAACTGTATTTTTCTCCTTGCCTGAAAATATGAATCTTGACATTTCATTAAATGCAGATCAATTTCTGTTTTCACCTCTGCGATTGGCGAATTTACGCGGTGTGGCACATTTGGAAAATCAGGGCATGGAAATCCAGAATACTTATGCAGATGTTGCTGGCGGAAAAATGGCCTTAACGGGATTGTTTGAAGCTAAAACAAATCAGCAGCCATCCTATAATTTTAAATATGAAATCAAGCGACTGGAATTTAGAAATGCCTTTAAATCATTCTTTACTATTTCAAAACTTGCCCCTGTTTTTGAATATATAGATGGTGTTTTTAACAGCACAATAATTTTTGAAGGAAAACTAAAACAAGACAATTTCCCAGATTTTAATTCCTTAAATGTCGATGGGGTTATTGAAACGCTGGAAGGAGCCATTAAAGGATTTAAACCTTTGCAGGAGATTTCAAACCGCATTCACATTAAAGAATTAGAAGGACTAAAATTGAAAAATACGAAAAACTGGGTTCGAGTGGAAAATGGCACCGTTGTGCTTTCAGAATTCAATACAAACCTTCAAGATGTACAACTTAGCATTGGGGGCAGTCACCAGATTGAAGGTCCAATGAACTATAATATAGTGGCGGATATCCCCTCTAAGTTTACTCAGCAATATATGAAAGAAATTAAGCTGGATAAAGGAATTGAAATATACAATGATGTAATGTCGAAATTGGGTATGAATAAATCCATAGGAACTGAACTCAGCCTGGATGTAAATTTAACCGGGACGATTACAAAACCCAATATTCATATCACTTTAAGGCCCAAACAAGGAGCTTCCTCAACGAGTGTTTCAAATATGGTTGTACAAACGGTGAAGGACAGTCTTAAGACTGCAGGCCAGAACGCATTGGAAAGGGGTAAGACTGTTATCCATGAAACAAGTCAAAAAGCAATCGATAGTCTTAAGCATATTGCGGACCGTAAAGTGGATGAAATTGGACAAAAAGCCCAGGACGAAATAAAAAAGAAGGCGGACAGTCTCCTAAATAAGACGATCGACTCTTCGATGAAAAAGGCCATTGATTCCATGGGTCGAAAAATTTTACCAAATGGTGCAGAATCGGTGGACAGCATTAAATCTAAAATCAAAGAATGGAATCCCTTTAAAAAGAAAAAGTAGCTTGGAAATCCAAGCTACTTAAAAGTTTTTGGGATGTAAAAACTTATGTTTTATGCTATTTTGGCCAGGGCATGAGCCTGAATTTTATCGTCAGTGGATAAATTGTTATCAAAAGATCAAAGATCTATTTTCATGGTATTCAAACCGACTGACGTACCGGCTTCCAAACCTTTAACAACACTTGTTCTGAATTGAGTAGCGTTGAGTAAATCAGAAAATGCAGCTTCCTGTGCCATCTGTTGGAAAGATTCAAAGTATTTGCGATTTTCCCTAAGATCGTTTCGCATGGTTTGGGTGTAATCCATAAAAGGAAATCGGTAGCCAAATGTTTCGCTGAAAATAATTGAACAGGCACCATAAACAATGGCTTTGTCTGAAACATATTCAGGGTAAGGTGGACTTTGATATTCCGGAACATAATAGCGCTCTATATACATTCTAATGTAACTTGCAGGACGCATTAAGTTGGTTTTATACTTAATATTCCAGGCTACAATGTAGCCATCATACATGGCAACTGAAAGTCTGACAAGCAATTTTGAAGCTTGCTCAAGTGTCAATTGTTTTTCCTGGATAAGTTGATTCATCAGCAAATAATTATGCAATAAAGGCGAGGCATGAAAATCGTCTTCTGCGTTCCAATATTGCAATAAATCTCTTTGTTGTGAGTCTAGATTTTTGGATAATGAATAAACTTCAAGTGCTTCTGAGTAAATAATCGAAGTATTGGATTCAGAAAAGACTGGTGCATTTGAATTACAAGCTTTAATGATTTCCTCATTAGGGCTTAGGCAAAGCGTTGATTCTCCCCACATAGGCAATAATGCCTTTGCGGTATAATCTGGTGGTGTGGGGCGCCAACATCCTGGAACGTTTGATGCTCCCATTACCGGATATAAATGAAGATAAGCACTCGCCTGACCATCTTGCTGCGAGAATTCAACCATTTTCCAACCTATGTCATTACCCAGAGCGACAGAGCGGTGGATAACATCTGCATCCAATTCACTGGATTCATTTTGAAGATATAGATCTTTTAAGGCTGTAATTTTCTCCAAATTGACTGCTCCGGCTGGTTTAAACAGTTCCAAACTGGTTCGAAAAAGAGCTTGATTTGCTACGATAATAAAGTTGTATTGAAGTGTCGGGTCTGGTTGTGGTAATGTTGTTTTAAAGCCGTTTACCTTAGATTGTAAGCTTTGACTATTCGGTAACCCGAAACGTACGGACTCATATAAAGTGAGCGCTGTATAGTACATGGCGCGACTCGTTATGGGTTCATAATAGCCATTACAGTACTTGCTCAATTCAAGATTAAGAGCTGTCCAATCGGTCACCAGCTTACCTGTTTTTGTGCTTAGCGTGTTTTGATTGGGAAACTCTGTTTCGTTTTTCGTACAGTTAGAAAGTACGAAACATACAAATAATAGCGCGAGAGCGCGCTGAGCGGTTCTAAAATAGGTCATACTCAAAGGTTTAAAAATGAACAATGACAGCAAGCTGCCTTTGCAAATATATTACAACTTTTTATAATATATAACTAATATTTAAATAAACCCTTTTGTAAACTTTTATAAATATTAATTAATATGTGTTATTCTTTCATATTCAAAATCTTATCCATTATATCTTCAAGTTGTTCGGCCCCAATTTTTTTTGTTAATATTTTTTTGTTTTGATCTAAAATGTAAATTTGTGGGGTAGTTTTAAGATCATAAATCAACTTAAAGCGAGAACCATGACCAGGATCATATGCATTCAAAAGTTCCTGCATATGAAGCTGTTCAATACCTTCAGAACAAGCTTTCTTAGCCTCTGTCCCAATCTGTGAACAAACAGCCATCACTTCAACTCCTTTAGATTTAAATTTATTATAAAATTCTTTAACATGCGGCATGGATTTTTTACAGTGCGGACAATCCGGAGTCCAAAAAATTAAAACGGTGTAGGGACTGGTGACTTCATGCAAGCGTATGGTTGAAGAGTCCATCTTAAACAATTGAATATCAGGCGCAATCTTGTCTATGAGCAAAGGCTTTAAGGCTTTGGCATCCCGAACCATTTTAGCCAAATTCTCCTCATCAATCCAGGGTGCTTTCCCTTTGGCATAATAATTTTCAACCAAATGAACATATACCCCGTCCATGCCAACGTATTTAGAATTTGCGTATGTATTGAGAGCGTTACTCAACCAAAACTTAAGATTCTCAGATCCAGGTGCCATCTGTTGCAGTACAATATCTAAAGAGTAATTGATCGAATCCGGATGTTGCAAAGTGAGTTTTTGTATATAGCGGTCAACTTTTTGAAAAAATAAAGGAATCCTAACATTTCTTGCGTCTTTAAAATCAACGTAGTCAAAATAATGCTCTTTGTAATAATCAAATGCCTTTTGGTTTCTTTCCTGATCGGTTAATCCGGTAAAATCCGGGATTTGAACATCCCTACTCCATTTAATAATCAGACTTAAAAGGCTGGTAGGTTGTTGACGAATGGTTGATTCCTGCCGATGTCTGACTTCTTCATCAATGATTTCCAAACGTTTTTTCAACCGAGCCTGTGTCTCTTTATCTTCGGTTGTTCTCAGTTGCTTCGAAATGGAATCAGCTTCTACTCTTCTACTGGATAAGAAATCAATATAGTCATTAAAGTCTGTGTTCAATTTCGAACCTTGGAACTTAAGGTGTTCATTCAAAGAATCAAGCGAAGTTTCAATGCTGAATTTCTGATGGTCGTCTAAAAGGATCTGAAAGAAATTGTGATCTGGTTGTGTAACCACGATATACATACCGTGTTCCAGTATAGTATCACCTTCAAAAGTAAAAGTCCCTGATTTTGATTTATAAGCAGTGTCCTTTATGTATTGCTTATCACCAAAATAATATCCCAACAGTAATGTGTCATTTTTGTAATTCCGAATGTTTACTTTAATTTTATACGACTGACCTCCGAGTTGCCCAGCGCAAAATAAAGCAATAAACAATCCTGAAATCCAGTTGAAAGACAATCGATAAGAATTTGACATATAAAAACGGTTAATCATAACAAAATTATTGCTAAACATTCGATGACAACGTAACGATTGGGAGAATAACAAAATTTTAACCCATAAATAGTCCTCACAGGGACTTGCAAGTTAGAACACAAACCTTTCCTGCTTTTCGTCATAATAACTGGCTATCTTTAAGAATTGCTGTCGGAAAGAGTAGTTGAATCACTTGATCCCATTTTTTGGCAACAGCTGTATTGCTAAACCGTTCATTGGCATCTTTCGAAATGCTAAACGGATCATGTACAAATGGATATTTAGCAAATTCCACAATATGATGAACCAAAGCGTCAATGTTTCCGGCCGGAACAAGTACTGTATAGTCTTTGTCAGCGATTTCCCTTATGCCCCCAACGTCTGAGCTGATAAATGGAGTCCCGCAACATAAGGATTCTGCCAATACACAAGGCATATTTTCCTTATGACTAAACAAGACAAACAAATCAGCATTTCGGAACAGATCAGCTAAACCGGATCCTGTCGTTTTCGGAATCAAAGTGACCAATTGTGAAATCCCCAATTGGTTTATGGTCCTATTAACTTTGGGAAAATCCTGTCCATAACCAACTAAAATTAACCTCAATGAAGGTGACTTCTCCTGAGCGTTCTTAAAAGCTTGAAGAAGGCCCGTGATATTCTTATGATGATCTATGAATTCAGAAACATGTAACAAATAATATTGGCTTCTATTTTGTTTAAGCTTTGGATAGAAAATGGCCGTGTCAACTGCATTAAATACCTGGTAGTAATGCTTATTGGAAAGGCCATGCTTTTTCATAGCTTGCTCTAGTTGATGGGAGACGGTAATTATTCCATTAGCACTGGTTACAACATACTTTCTGATAAAATTCTTTAGTTTTTCGATAAAGCCGAAATGTAGATTCAGGTAGAGCGTATGGTGCTCGACAATTGCATATGGTATATTCTTTGTCAACAGGACCCATTTTGCAAACAAAGCAGTCCTCAACATAACGTGGACCAAGATAAAATCAGGCAACCCGTTTTGCCTGACAATTTCCTTAAACAATTTATAACTTAAACAATAATAGTAAAAGAATTTAAGGATTTTGTCCAGCACTTTAATTCCTGTTACATGTTTATTGTAGTAGCCAATCCATTCAGAAAACTGTTCATTGTGAAAGATTTCAAGCTCGTACCAACGATGCTTTAGAATTCTATTGGAAGGTCTTAAATACAGCACAACCGAACGGTGGTTTTCTGAAATGCATTCCAAATGTCTTTTAATGAAAATGCCTTCTAAATCATCTTCGCGATTGGGATACCATTTCGCTAAATGTAAGATATAACCAAATTTCATCAATTGGATATATGCATTCGTGCATTCGCCAGTAGGTATAAAACAGCCATTCGCACAGCAACGCCGTTTTCTACCTGGTCCAGGATGATTGAATATTTTGAATCTGCAGCATCTGAATTGAGTTCGACTCCCCTATTTATCGGACCGGGGTGCATAATAATTACATCCCTTGCATTTCGATCCAGTTTTTGTTTATTGATCCCAAAGTATTCTGCATATTCCCTGCTGGTCGGAAAATATTGTTGTTCCATGCGTTCAGTTTGAATGCGTAAAACATTGACCACATCTGCCCATTTCAACACTTTGTCGAGATTATATTCGACTTCGACTCCTAAACTTTCTATATATTTAGGTATGATGGTTGGTGGGCCACAAACTTTTACAATTGCTCCTAGTTTTTTCAAACATAGGATATTGCTTAAGGCAACCCTACTGTGCAAAATGTCACCTACCAAGACGACTTTTGTGTTTTTTATTTTTCCAAACGATTCCTGTATGGAATAAGCATCTAAAAGTGCCTGTGTTGGATGTTCATGGGTTCCGTCCCCCGCATTGACAATGGTAGCATTTACTCTTTCGGATAAAAATCTAGCGGCTCCAACTCTGGGATGTCGTACCACGATCATATCCACTTTCATTGCAAGAATATTTTGGACAGTATCGAGCAGCGTTTCTCCTTTGGACACGGAGGAACCACTTGAAGAAAAATTGATTACATCGGCTGATAAACGCTTTTCAGCTAATTCAAAGGACATTCGAGTCCTGGTTGAATTCTCAAAAAAAAGATTGGCAATGGTTATATCGCGAAGGGAGGGTACTTTTTTAATGGGTCTTTGTAAAACTTCTTTAAATTGTTTGGCCGTCTCCAAAAGTAGGTTTAGGTCATCCACATTTAATTCTTTGATGCCAATCATATGTTTTACACTCAGTTTGGATTCTGACATAGCAGTTGATTTATTTTTGTCCAGCATAAAACAAGACTTTATCGTCTCCCCCTTCTTCTTTAAAACTCACTTTTACGTAAGATTCATCCACAGCATCTACTCTGGCCCCAAAGTAATTGGCCTGTATGGGCAATTGCCGATTAAACCTTCGATCAATCAGGACTAAAAGTTCAACTCGGTGAGGACGTCCATAATTTTGTAATTCCAGCAAAGCGGCCTGAATGGTCCTTCCAGTGTAAAGTACATCATCGATGAGTATGACGGTTTTACCTTCGATGAGAAAATCAATTTCAGTTGGATGAGCTGAGATTAGTTTTTGTGTAGATTTAAAATCATCTCTTGAAAAAGTAATATCTAGTTTTCCAAAAGGAATTTTAAATTCAGGATGTAATGCATATAGTTGATTCAACACCCTTTTGGCCAGAAGAGCACCTTTTTGCTGAATGCCAATGATGCAACAATTTTGGAAGTTTCCGTGATGTTCAATCAATTGATGACATAAGCGATCTATGGCGAGGTGTAATTGAACTTCAGATAATATTGTTTTAAATTTTCCAGCCATGGGTCAAGATTGTTTGGATTGTTGCTTACTCCAGGAATCTTTTAAGCCAACGCTCCGATTGAAGATTAATTTGTCGGGCTGACTTTCCTTATCCACTACAAAATAACCTACTCTAACAAACTGAAAATATTCATTTTTCTGAGCGTCTCCCAAACCTGATTCTAACTTGCAATCCTGTAAAACGGTCAATGAATGAGGATTTAGACATTGGGTAAAATCTTCATGGGCATTTGGATCCTCTTCAGTAAAAAGTTTATCATACATCCGCAATTCAGCAGACACTGCACTGGTGGCTTCCACCCAATGAATCGTTGACTTAACTTTTATTCCACTTTGGTCCTCCCCACTTTTACTATTGGAAATAAACTCACAATTCAGATGTACAACATTTCCATTCGCATCATGAACCACATCTATGCATTGAATGATATAAGCCCCTTTAAGTCTTACCATTCCTCCAGGTGTCAATCGATGAAAACCTGCAGGTGGATTCTCCATGAAATCATCTTGCTCAATGTATAGCGTTTTACCAAAGGTCACTTCGCGCTTACCGGTTTGTGGATCTTCCGGGTTGTTTTCAATCAGTACTTTTTCTAGATGATCACCGTAGTTAGACAGAATGATTTTTAAAGGCTTGGTAACGGCCATGACCCGCTTTGCTCTTTTATTGAGATCCTCCCTTAATGCAAATTCCAGTAAGGCAATATCGATGATGTTTTCTCTTTTTGCAATACCCACCATAGTTGCAAAATTCCTAATGGACTCAGGGGTATATCCTCGTCTTCTTATCCCCGAAATAGTTGGCATCCTTGGGTCATCCCATCCGCTAACGTAGGCTTCGTTTACTAATCGAAGCAATTTACGTTTAGACATAATAGTATAACCCAGATTCAGTCGTGCAAATTCATATTGTTGAGAAGGAAAAATCCCCAATTCCTTAATAAACCAGTTATACAAAGGCTTATGATTTTCAAATTCCAGCGTACAAATTGAATGCGTAATGCCTTCAATTGAATCTGATTGCCCATGTGCAAAATCATACATTGGATAAATGCACCAGGTATTGGCTGTGCGATGGTGGCTTTTATACAAAATTCGATAGATTATCGGATCCCTCAAATGCATATTGGGAGAATCCATATCAATTTTGGCCCTTAAAACGCGGCTTCCTTCGGGAAATTCACCGGCTTTCATACGCATGAATAGATCGAGATTATCCTGAATGCTTCTCTCCCGATAAGGACTTTTAATACCAGGTTCAGTGGGAGATTTTTTCATTGTGGCTATTTCTTCCGGACTGCTATCATCAACATAAGCCAAACCTTTTTCAATCAGTACCACTGCAAATTGGAATAACTGTTCAAAATAATCCGAGGCATAATATTCCCTGTCTTCCCAGTCAAAACCAAGCCACCGGATATCTTTCTTAATCGATTCAACATACTCCGTATCTTCCGTCACCGGATTGGTATCGTCAAAGCGCAAATTTGTTTTTCCTTTGTATTTGATAGCCAAGCCAAAATTCAGACAAATGGCTTTGGCATGTCCTAAGTGCAGGTATCCATTAGGTTCCGGTGGAAACCGTGTGTGTACTCTACCACCATGTTTTCCATTTCGAATATCCTCTTCAATAATTTCTTCGATAAAATTAAGCGTTCGTTTGCTTTCTTCCATTTTTTCTGTTTACATTCTGTCAGGCATTTCAATTCCAAGGCAAGACATACCTTGTTTTAATATTTCGCCAACCCATTTACTCAAAAAAAGTCTTGAATTTCTCAGATCTTCAGTTTCTGCATGCAAAATGCTGTGGTCATGATAGTATCGATGAAATTCTTTTGCTAGTTGATACAAATAATTCGCTAAATGTGAGGGATCTAACGAGTTTACACATTCCTTCAATACAGAAGGAAAATCCATTGCCTGCCTCATGAGTAAACGTTCATGCAAATTATATTCAACAAATGGCGGTTTGTCTGGCGGGAGTTGTTTCCTCAAAATGGATTGTATCCTTACATAGGCATTCACTATATAAGGTCCAGTATGGCCTTGCATGTCCACAGCTTCTTTTGGATTAAACAGCATTCGTTTTTTCGGATGGACTTTTAGTATAAAATACTTAAGCGCAGNNGCCCTTGCTTCTTTAACCACTCTTTCAATCAGTTCATCTGCATCCACCACAGTGCCTTCTCTTGATTTCATTTTTCCTTCCGGAAGGTCTACCATACCATAAGAAAGATGAAATAATTTATCAGCAAAAGGTTTACCCAATTTTTTAAGTGTCTCAAACAAAACTCTAAAATGGTAATCTTGTTCATCACCAACCACATAAATATAACGGGAGGCTTTGTGGTTTTCGTCACGTTGAATGGCCGTACCTAGGTCCTGAGTTATATAAAGGCTAGTCCCATTGCTCCGTATCAGAATTTTACGATCTAATCCAACGTCTTCCAGATTCACCCATACAGAACTATCCTGTTCTTTATAAAAAACGCCTTTATTGAGTCCTTCTTGAATGGTTTCTTTTCCTAAAAGGTAAGTATCTGATTCATAATATGAAAAATCAAAATGAACGCCTAGTTGCGCATAAGTTTTTTGAAAGCCTTGATAAACCCATNNACTCTTCCTGCAATTTCTTATCAAAAAGCACATAATAATGCCCAACAAAATGATCTGATTTAATTCCCGACTTCTCAGGTGTCTCATCTTGTCCCCATAGTTTCCATGCCAGCATGCTCTTGCAAATGGCCACACCACGATCATTGATGATCTGTGAGGTACAAACCTCCCCACCGGTAAATTGATGGATTTTAAACAATGACCATCCCAGTAAGATGTTTCGGATATGCCCTAAATGAAGTGGTTTGTTGGTATTTGGACTGCAATATTCGATCATTGTTTTATTTCCGGAAGGCAATCCTGAGACCTTCATTTTGAGCTCAATGTTGGCCTGCTGTAAGATTGCTTGAAAATCTGTCCAACGGGAATGCCATTGGTTGTCAGTCAGCTTAAAATTTAGAAAACCTTTTACAACCTGAAAATTGTCAATTTTTTGATGGGACTGCAACCAAGTTCCCAAACTATCTCCAATTTCGTCAGGACTTCTTAAAATGGTCTTTGTCCAAGAAAAAATGACAAAAGTAAAATCCATTTGAAACGAAGCATTGCAAGGTTGCAAGTGTATGGCAGAGGATTCTGCATGAATGCCAAAACATTCCAGTATTGCTTGTTGAAAATCCGATATTAAAGGGTCCATGCAAGGCACAAAAATACAAAACTATCCCTTAAAAAAGCTGAAAATGGTTTGACCGTAATGTTTTGTCTTCCAAAGATTTGGATGTTTTTCAAAACTGTGTTGGGGATGATGCTCCAACACAAATACCGCTTCCGTATGCAATAAGTTCTTCGAAAGGATTAAGTCAGGTAATTCTGGAATTTCTTTTAATGGGTATGGAGGTCCGGCAAATATATAGCCAAATTGAAGATTTGTAGAAAGAATAAAGGCTTTGTAATCCATCCGATACAACTCAAGATTTTGCCTGATCCCTAACTGGTTGGCTGTCTTGATCACAAATTCATGACAGGGCCTGTGTAAGTCGACGTAATGGACCTTTGGACAATTTCGGGAAATCAATTCAAAGCTATGGGCACCACTTCCTCCAAACAGATCCAGNNGTAGGACGAGTTGGCCATTTATCGGCAGGTGGTGTGAAAGTCCGGCCTTTGAGATACCCACCGCTAATTCGCATGCAGGAAATTAAGCCTTACTCCCTGAATGCAATGTACATTGTGGAAGTAGCGGTTAAACTGAGCTACTATCGCTGAATTTATCTCGATTTCCCCTGTAAAATAAACAGGTGTCCAAGAAACCGGCAAACTGCATAGTTGCAGTGCTCGAACCACCTGGTACAATAAATCGCTTGGCGAAGTAATTTTAAAAACCTTAATAAACAGCGTTTCATCCGCTCTTTGAATAAAAAGCAAGGTGAATGACCCATGCAACATAACCCCTGCATAAACAGGAACATGGGGTTTCATAATCTTTCGGATATCAGGTAAGCATTCAACCAGGTGAATCGTATTTGTAAAATCAAGCGTACTGTTTCCAGGCCGGCTAAGCCAAACGATGGTTTCCGCAATTCCCTCAATGTTCCGGTACACCTTCAAAGAGTTAGGACTTTCATGTAGCAAGGACCGAATTTGTTGCTTTGACTGGGCAGATTCGAAAGTGAAATCCCGATTGATGACTATATTTTTGTAATTCGAGGAGATGATATTATAAAAACTTTCCGGAAGGTTCATCTTGGTGATACTGTTCTAATTCTGTGCAAATTTAATAATTTTACACCCTAATTCAACTTTGAAATTTGTCAAAGATCACCCTTCTTGGTATCGAAACATCCTGTGATGATACATCAATTGCCCTTGTACAAGATGGTGTTGTATTGGCTAATCTGATCACCAGCCAATGGATCCATAAGAAGTATGGCGGTGTTGTCCCTGAAGTAGCTTCCAGATTGCATGTTGAAGCAATCATAGGAATGTACGATATGTGTTTAGAACTAGCTGGGATTTCACAAGATGAAATCACTGCAGTGGCCGTCACCCGGGGTCCAGGATTGATGGGTAGTTTATTGGTTGGAATGAGTTTTGCAAAAGGTTTGAGTTTAAGTTTGGACATTCCCCTCATAGAAGTAAACCATCTACAAGCTCATGCCCTTTCACTTTTCATTGAACATAAACCAGTTTACCCGCTACTCTGTCTAACAGTTAGCGGTGGTCACACCCAAATTCTATTGATCAAAGGTGATTTTGAAATTGAACTCATTGGACAAACATTGGATGATGCGGCTGGGGAAGCTTTTGATAAGTCTGGAAAGTTATTGGGCTTAGATTACCCTGCTGGACCTCTTATAGATCAATTAGCCCAATCTGGAAAGCCTGTCTATGCTTTTCCAGAACCCAGGGTTTCAGATTTTAATTTTAGTTTTAGTGGTTTAAAAACATCATTCCTCTATTTTTTGAAAGAGCGACTTGCTGTCAATCCAAACTTCATTGAAGAGGAAAAATTTAATCTATGTTGTTCTGTTCAACATGCCATAGTCAATATCTTGATAAACAAACTTCACACAGCTGCACTTCATTATCAAATTCAATCAATAGGCGTGGCGGGTGGAGTCAGTGCAAATAGTGAACTTCGTAGTGCTATTCAGTCAATGTGCTCAAAGAACCATTGGAATTTATATTTACCGAAAATCAGTTATTGCACCGATAATGCGGCAATGATAGCTCATGTGGGTTATTCAAAATATTTGAAAAGTGAATTTGTTGATCTTTCCGTGAATGCTTTGGCAAGATACCCCATTACACAAACTCTATAATGGTAACGCCTAAGCCACCATCTTGCTCATCCGGATGTCTATAACTTTTAATAAATTTATTTTTTTTGATGGCTTGCAGGAGGTTTCTCCGCAAAAATCCACTTCCCTTTCCATGAAGTATTCTGACTTCTTTTAGATTGGAAACTAAAGCAGCGTCCAAATACTCTTCAATTGCTTTACTGGCTTCCACTCCGGTTGTACCCCGTATATCCAATAATGCTTTCACTGAGCTTGCCCGCTGAATGTAGTCCGAATCAAAACGTTGCTTAATGGAAATGGTATTTTTTTTTGGAACCGGAATTAAATCATCTATAGCAGTGTAAATCGTGAATTTATCTGTTATGACTTCAACCTTTCCCTGGGAAATTTTTCCAGCAATTCCAATGATATTATTTTTATAAATTAGTACTTCATCTCCTGTTTTCACTTGACCTGCTAGTTTAGAAATACCGGTCAATTGGTGTATGTTTTTTTCTATTTCCTTTACTTCACGATGTGTTTGGTGAAGCTTTTCATCTAATTCCTCTTTAACTCTACGGGCCTCTACGGCATCTAACTTTTCTTCAATCCGTTTTAAGACTTCATCCATCTTATCCTTCCGCTTAACCAAATTCTCCTGTTCTGCAGACTTAGATTCAAGTTTCAGTTTCAGGCGTTTTAGATCATTTTGCTTTTGCATATGATCATAGGCTTTCATCAGTTTGGTGAGAGAATCCATTTTAAGTTGCAATGAATTATTTCTTTCTGCAAGAATATTCTTCTCTTCTTTCAAATTCGCAATTAAGCCTTCCAGATGGACCACCCCTATATCCATCTTCTTTTTTGCATTGTTGATGATTCTTTTTGGTAAATTTAATTTTTCAGCCATTTCCAGTGCATAAGAACTACCTGGAGTCCCTTGCAGTAATTGAAACATTGGTTTTTTCTGAACTGCATCAAAGACCATACTCCCATTCATTAGGCCAGGTGTATGATGCGCGATTCCTTTCAAATTGGTATAGTGCGTAGTAATTACCCCAAATGATTTCCGTTTTACCAGCTCTTCCAATACCGCCTCTGCCAATGCACCTCCTATTAAAGGTTCAGTGCCTGTTCCGAATTCATCTATCAAAATAAAGGATGTTTCATTGCAGTTGCGCAGAAGGCGTTGCATAAACAATAACTTAGCTGTATAAGTACTGAGATCATTTTCAATGGATTGGTGATCCCCAATATCTACAAATAAATTAGTGAACAAAAAAAATTCACTTGACGGATGCACAGGAATTAGGAAACCATTTTTCAGCATCAGAATAAATAAACCCACCGATTTTAAAACAAGTGTTTTTCCACCTGCATTAGGCCCAGAGATTATCAACATCCGATGGCTAGAATCCAACTCTAAATTAAGCGGTACGGGTTTGGAGTTGACCTCCTTTAATTTGAGCAATAGCAATGGATGAAATCCATTCATCACCTTAATACCCGGTTCTTTTCTTATGTTCGGTCGTACACCACCGAGTCGCAGTGAAAATTTTGCCTTTGCCCATAAAACGTCAAGATCGATTAATTGTGAATAGCAGATTTCTATTTCACTGAGCTGTTCTCTGCAAGTCTCGGATAAAGCATTCAATATCTTCTGAATTTCTCGTCCCTCTTCAAATTCGAGTTCAAGCAGTTTATTATTGAGTTCAACACATGATTGTGGTTCAATAAAAGCAGTTCGGCCCCCATCAGATTCGCCTACCAAAATACCTGGCACAAGTCTCTTATGCTCTGTAATTACTCGCAGTACATATCGTCCGTTATAAACGGATTCTTCTCCTTCAGCAAGATTCCCCGATTTCCTGTACCGCTCAACCTCTCTTTTAAATTGTTTATAAAGGGATTGATTAAGCAGAATAATCTCTCCACGAATACGATGAAGTGCTGAGCTTGCCTGATCCTTTATTTTGTATTCCTTATCAAAAATTCTTTGAAAAGAAGCGTTAATTGTTTTAAATTCAAAAAATCTCTGGAGGTATTTACTTAATTCTTCTGGTAGAGCCGAATTTCTATTTTTAGCAAAATGAAATATTACATTGGAATTGAACACCAGGTTTTTAATGTTTAGCAACTCCTTAATTTCAAGAGTGAAATTTTGAATTCTAAGGGATTTTGAACTATGTTCTACCGATTCGATGGTTAATAACGAAATGTTTTGAAATGGTTTTGATAGGGCAATTTGTTCAACTAAGGTCAAAAGTTCAAGAACTTTATTAGGGTCATTTAATGATTTTGAATTTAATAATTTATGTTTGCTCTCATCAAACATAACAAATTGCTCAGCCAGTTTAAGCAGTTTATCAAATTCCAATGCAGTGTTGATTTTACTCATGATTAACAATTGCCGCGAATCTTGAATTATTGTGGTTTGCCTTCAAAAATTCGGTCAAATTCTTTGCGTATGCTTATTCCTGCACCAATTTTATGTTTAATGCCTTCTATAGATTCATCACCTCGATAATAAACCCGCATTTTTAATCCTTGGACAGGAGTATTCCATTCAATGACACTTTCAGGATTAAAATAGGAGTTTCCTAATATTTGGGAATTGGATTTATAATTCCCTCCCAAAGTGACAATAATTTGGTCATTCCAAAGGCGCTGCTTAAGACTCAGGACAACTTCTGATTCATTTAGGTTGGTTCCTGCAATTTTAGTATTATCGATGTCATATCCAATATTGAAATCAATTCCCGAAATAAAATTTACGTCATCAAAAGCATTGTTTAACAAATTGGTTACAAACAATGAAAACTGATTTGACAACATTTCGCTCATGGTATTGATCGTTGTTGTACCTAAATTACCAATTAAACCACCTTCCCATGGATTTGAATTATTCAGGAAAGTTCCAAGGACCAATAGTCCAAAGATTTGTTGATTAAACTGATCTTGGTTCAACTTTAAGTATTGAATTTTATTATCAGCATAATTGCGTAAGTTGCCTGTAAGATCAGGTAATTCCAAATCAAAACTGATGTTTGGTTTCAACAGACTTCCGGTTAGTAACATCTTTAATTTTACGGTGGTACGACGTTTTGCTTCTTCTATCAGGTCTTGATTTTCTCCAAGATATTCCTGCAGTAAAAGAAAGGGCGCCGCCTGAAGTCCTTCATAAACCGCTTCAATATTGATGTTGGCATTTAGAGGATCCCCTGTCCATGTAGCAACTCCACCTCGCGTCAAGGTAAAAGGCTTGTTTACAAAATTATAGAGCGTAAACAAATATTGTCCTTGTTCCAATTCAAAATCTCCATTCACATTGAAAACCCCATTTCGGAGCGATTTTATTAATAAATTACCTCTTCCCTTCCCCTTTAAAATATCGCCAGTCACTTCATCAAAAATAACGGAAACCTCAGCATCATCTGTCAAACTCAATTGCATGTTTACGTTGATTCCGGTAAGTTCCTTTCGCTCGAGTGGGACCCTTGTGATTTCAATTTTGTTTTCTCCTCTGTTAATAAATTGTACAAAATCGGCCCTCTCTGTGATGCTATTATTCGTCATAGGTAAATACAAACGGGTACCTTTTGCTGAAACAAGACTCAAGTCCATTTGCATCATGCTTACGGGACCTGAAAAATGAGCGTCAACTTTTCCAATTCCATACCCATAATAAGCCTCACCGTTACTTTTATCCGTATCCAAGACTAAAGCTTTTTTGCTTTCAACAGTGATGTCCATCAACCAATCTTTTAAATTTGTATGATAAACTTTACCATTAACTTTTACCTCATTACCTAGCTTATCAAAAACCTGTATATTGTCGACGACAATACCATGTTTTTCAAATCGAATCGGTTGGTTAATAATATTGATGGGAACGTTAAGGTAATCAATATGAGTTGTTGCTTTTTGAATTAACACATTCCCTTCGATGTTCAATTTATTCTTTTCACTGTAAAAACGAATATTCCCTACTCCTCCACCGGTACTTCCGGATACTGCATCAATAAAATTTTCAATGAAACTGAGTGGAAAATTTCTCAAATCGAAATTTACATCAAAGTCAAACGGATGATACGTATATGGTTTAAAGACTGGAACATTAATGGTTCCTGTACCCATCAGGTCTTGGTTAAGGGATTTACTAATTAATTTAAGGTTCCATGGTTGCCTGGCGTCAGGCACATCAAAAGAAATTCTCAACGGACCAAAATGACTCTTATTTAAAGTAAAATCGGTAATGTCAATGGTGCCTCGTGTATCTTGAAAAGTTTTTAAAGATGGAATGATGATTTCTGTCCCGATGATTCCCTTAAAGTGAACTGTGTGACTTTGCAACAAATCATTCACTATGTCCATTGAAAAACCGTCGACGGAAAGAACAAGACCCTTTCCATCATAATCTCGGATGCTTAGAAAATGAAGTGAGTCGGATAACTCAAAGTTGGAAATGCTAAAATTGCCTTTATTAATTTGCACTGCATTCAATTTGTTGATATGCCAGCGGGTATCATTAAAATAAAGGTTATCGCTTCGCAGACTGATCTTAATGTCATTTTTTGAAATGGAAAAATCATTTATGAAATTGGTAAGTATTCGCTTATTAACTTCATCAAACAATTGAACATGCAAATTACCGGTTTCACCATCCAGTGAAAGCAATATTTTACCATTACCAATTCTCTTTTTATCTTTATCCATTAGATAATCAAAAGTAATTCCTGACTTCAGTAAATTCGAACAGTTGAGATTTATACTCAATTTGCTAGCCAGGAAATTTTTATAAAATAAATCAAACCGGTTAGATCTGATTTCAAAGATGTCTTTTTTAGTATCGATGGCAAAATCAACATCGAGGTATTTTGGTAAAAATGGATAATTAAAGATTGAATGCAATTTATCAACATCTTGGATGTAGAGATTTGCGTTAAGCAACACATCATTAGGCTTCTTATCCTCAATTTTTAAAATGTTATCCAGAAAGCCTTTATATTTTTTATTGAGGTAAATTAAAAGGTCCTCAACGAGTGAACTTTCATTAAACTTTCCAATCAATTTTGCATCCATTACATCTGATTGCAAGCTGATATGCCTCAAGCCTTGCTGAAATTTTTGTGTAAGGAAAACTTGATTGATGTTGACCGCATTCAACGAATCCTCATAAAATATTTTATCTCCTTTAATAAACCCCTCCCATGAGACATTTTCATTTGAATTGAATTTCGTCTCGAAATTACCTTTAAATCGTTTTCCAGTTAATTTTGAATTTAGAAAACCCAATTCAAAGTTTGCAAAACTTGAATTAATTTGAACACTGATTCCTGAATTTTTGAAGGAAACAGCGCCACTCATGCTCGCATTAATGTTGGGATCATTGATCACAACTTCACCACTCAATTCGTCACTTTTGAGCGTGCCAATGAAATTTGCTGACTGAATGGATTGCTGATTGATTTCCACCAATTCTATGTTGGCCTTTAATTTGGCGTTAATGGATTCCTTAGTAAGGCCAGTACCTTCTGTAATTGCAGCATAAGCAGTTATTTTCCCAATGTCCTTGGAGTTTAATAATTTTCCAAGATCAAAACTCTTGCTGGATACTGATCCACTGTATGAAGATTGTGTGATGTTCTTACGTAAAGACAATTTGATATCCGAGTGAATGGACCCTAAATTTGTATTGAAATCTCCATATGCAACAAAATCGGAAATAAAACCATCAAAATTCCCATTGAATCGAATGGTGCCTAGTTGCAAATAACTTTTTGGAATACTTGGATTTCTCAGTAATTCATAGCCAAATTTTGATTCAAGTTTCGCAGACTTTAAACGTGCATTAATCAATGCATCTTTACCAGACATGAGATGCCTGACCTGTCCAGTACCGTCCAAGGATAAAGCGTTCCCGTAAATAAGTTTTATTCCATTAAAAATCAAGCTATTGGGAGTCCCAGCAACTTTACCAGAAAAAACTAAAGGAACATGTAGCCCTTCGGTAAAATATTGAACCACTTTATTCGTAGGATCAAATTCTTCAAGATCATCTGGATAAAGCTCTGCTTTATTAATTGTTAAACTCGTACTCCAGTCAGAATATTTTTTTGCTCCCAGAGGCGTACTCAATGAAGTGACATATCCTTTCAATTGAAGTTGACTGTGGTTGGTTTTAATATCCAAGTTATCCAGGGACAATTGGTGTTTGTTTTGGTTAAAACCATTGAGTTGAAGATTTTTTATTCTAAAGTTCCTTTCGCCTTTAGCATTTAGAGTTAAGAAATCCATTCGAGTAAGATCACTATTAAAATAACTATAGGTTGAAGAAAAGTTTATTGCACTAAGTGAATAATGGAAAGCTGAAGAAGGGATAAATAGTTCCAATTTCCCATTTGTGCAATTTATAAACGAAAAATTAAAAGCCGGCCCAATATTACAGCTATCTATTAGAGAACTACTTTCTTCCAGTCCCATGCTTTTACTCGTCGCCTCCGTTGAGGCATGTTGGCAAATGACCAAATTTGGATTATCCATCAATACCGTTCGAAAATTGAAGTATTTGTTTTCTAAATCGAGGCTATCCATTCTTACTTGTAGTTTGTCCATTGTAATATTTGCATACAATGACGAAATGTCAATCTTTAAACTTAATTGTTTCAACAATACTTTATGAATAAATAGATTAAAGGTCGATGACGATTTTGTAGTACTCTTAAATTTATCAATAAATTGCTGTAAATTGTTTTTGGTTTCTCCTGCATACTGAGTCATATTGAGTTGAAATCCGTCCGCCTCAATGGAGCGAATTTTAAGGTCATTGCCAAAGATCAAGGAAAATAGATTTTGTGGGGCTATGCTCAGTTTCTCGCAGGATGCCAATAGGGAGTCTTTATGGTCATAGATAGCAAAACTCATTGTGATACCTGAAGGAATATCCAATTGAACTTTACCCACTTGAATGTTTTGATTAAAATGATCATTTACCCAAGAAAGGACCCTGTCTTTAACCATATTTTGTACCAGGGGTAATTGGACCAGCAGCAGCAGAAAAATCCAAAATAAAATTAAAAGATTAACTGTGTTCAGCGCGGTTTCAATCATACGCCGTTTTGTCCGTCGATTAATGTGTATGGGTACTTCCATTCGTCGAAACAATTAATTTGGGTCTATCGATTGAAAACATTTTCTGATGACAAGGGCGGATTGGAGGCTTTCTAAGACATCATGGACTCTGATAATTTTACAGCCTTTCCACATGGCTAAGGTATTTGCTGCCAATGAAGCTCCAAGAACATCTTCAGGTGAAGTGTCCAGGAGTTTCCAAAACATTGATTTGCGTGACATTCCAATTAATAACGGAGCATCGACTATTTTAAACAACTCCAGTTGGGATAGAATTTTATAATTATCTGTTAATACTTTACTAAAACCAATACCGGGGTCAATAATGACACGGTTTATACCCTTTTCTTGTAGCTCGTAGACTTTATTAGCAAAGTACTTTATCAAATCAGGCAATAATTGATCATATTGTAAATGCTCAGGTAAATTCATGGTGGCCGGCACACCCCGCATGTGCATTGCAATCATGGTTTTTTTATGTTGGGCAATGATTTGAATCATATGAAGATCAAAAGTACCCCCGCTAATGTCGTTAATGATCTCCACACCTAAGTTTATAGCCTTTTCAGCAGTACTGCCGTGGACGGTATCTAAAGAAAAAATCAGGTCTGGAAAAGAATGGATCAGTTCTTTTAAATAAGGATCCAGAACGTTCCATTCAAAGACAGGGTCTGGTATTATTGCGCCAGGCCTACTGGTGAAAGCCCCTAAATCCAAAAGCCTTAAACCAGCTTTATACCAGATTTCGACTCTTTTTAAGGCCTGATCGACCGACTCCACAACACTGGTGCGGTAAAAGCTGTTTGAATCCAGATTGAGGATACCCATTACTTCGGGTTTTCCCGGTGATGGGTCAAACAGGGATAATAAAAAACGATCATTACTCATCTGCGCGACATCACAAATTTACAAAGCTTTTACAGATCTTACCGCAGCCCATATTACAAACTGTTCATTATCAATAGAATAAAATGTTTCTTTGCTTGCCTAAAGTTTGTATCTTTGCGACTATATCGTTTTCGATCAAGCTAAGACTATGACTTATAGAAACTCAACAAAAGTCCTTTTGTTTTTGCTTGCAATGGGGGGGTTACTGATAATTGACTCATTCATCATCAGTCAGTTATTAAAAATTGGTCCAGGCAAAGCGGAACAAGATCATTCAGCTTTATGCAATATATCACCGGAGGCCATGCACTTCGGATTTGATAAAAATCAATTTCATATTCAGGAAACGAGTTTAGCATCAGGTCAATCTTTGGCCTATTTGATGAAGTCTTTCAACATTGCTGAATCAACCGTATACAATAGCATTCAGAGTATAAAGCAACGATTTGACCCAACTCGATTAGTTGCCGGTAATCCAATTGCATTTATAAGTTCAGACCTTTGCCAAAGGCCCGATTATTTCTGTTATGAAATCAATTCTACAAAATATTTAGTTTGTCAATTGTGGGGTGATCATTGTGTGGAAATTATCGAAAAGGACAAGACGTTTAAACAAGAAGTTGCCTATGGTTTTATTGACAAAACCCTGTGGCAGGCATTAAGCGAGGAAAATGTTTCCACAAATCTTATAGATCAAATGGAAGACGCACTATCCTCTTCTGTGGACTTTTATCATGTTCAAAAAGGCGACATATTTAAACTTGTGTTCAATCGAATGTATATTGACGGAAAGCCTTCTGAAGATGGAGAACTATTGGCAGCCTATTTCAATGCTTCAGGAAAAGAAAACTATTCTTTCCAGTATACTGTTGCAAATAACAAGGGTTATTATGATTTGGAAGGCAGACCTATGAAAAGTAGATTTCTCAAAGCACCGGTCCGTTTTTCACGTATAACTTCAGGATTTAATATGCATAGGTTGCACCCTGTCTTAAAATATCACCGTCCACATTTAGGAACCGATTATGCTGCAGCCTACGGCACTCCTATAATGGCTGTTGGTGCGGGTGTAGTAGAAGCGGCTGCTTATACGGGAGGAAATGGCAATTATGTCAAAATTAAACATGACCGTAACTACCAAACACAGTACTTACACATGTCCAAATTTGCTTCAGGCATTCGACGAGGTGCGCACGTTTCACAGGGTCAAATCATTGGCTTTGTTGGTTCCACCGGTTTAGCCACTGGCCCTCATGTATGTTTTAGGTTCTGGAAGGACGGAAGACAAGTGGATCACAGAAGACTTAGCTTTCCTAATCCGGAACCATTACCCGCTCAGCTGTTACCGGAATTTCATAAACATAAAGAAAGTTTACTGACTTTATTGAATAATATTGACCACGACTCTACCTTGAACAAGCGCTCCTAATGATGATTTGAGATTTCTAAGGTAAATCCGAAAGTCGTCCCAACTCCTGATTTGCTTCTCACATGAAGTTTTTGATTGTGACTTTCAATAATATGCTTTACTATAGAGAGTCCCAATCCAGTTCCACCCTGGTCTCGAGAACGAGAAAGGTCTACACGGTAGAAGCGATCAAAAACACGTGGCAAATGATCTTCCGGAATTCCAATTCCGTTATCGCTGACTTCGATTAGCAGATTATGATCCAATTGATAAAAGGATACTTTAACAAAACCATTGTATTTCCCATATTTTATGCTGTTATTGACCAAGTTACTTAGGGCTATCCGAATATATTCCTTGTCAGCAAGTACATTAAAACTTTCTGCCGCACCTTCCTTGAACATGAGTTTAATGTTTTTCTGTTGCGCCAGGCCTTGATGCTCTTCAAAAACTTCTTCAGTAAGCTCTCGAATATTGAACACCTGATGATCTAAAATTCTGACCCCAGCATCAAGACGGTCAATCACTGATAAATCATCAATGATTTCCTGAAGCCTCACCACATTCTTAATTGCTTTTTCTAAAAATATCAAGTGCTGATCAGAATGAATAACTTGATCTTCTTGAATGGTTTGCAAGTAAGCTTGAATATTAAAAACAGGAGTTTTTAATTCATGAGAAACATTTCCAATATACTCCTTTCTAAATTGTTCCATTTGCGTTCGATGATCAATTTCAGCATTTTTTCTTTCCACCCACTTTAGGGCATCCTCTTCGGCTTGAGAAAGGTCACTCGCATCAAAAGTTTTAAATTCAGACCCCTGGTCATCTTTCTTTTTAAAATCAGTGATCAATTTATAAATCAATTTAACCCGCCTATAAATGAATTGGCTAATGAGAAAATAAGTGAGAATATAGGAAAGTGTAAGGGTGATAAAGGTGATAAAACACCAGGAGAGCCATGTTTGAAATTGAAAATTTATCAGGTTCATCACCGCCCAGGTGATGAGAAATGAGAAAATAAAACTTAATACAATTAGCCTGGATAGGCCTGAAGGGCTAATATTTTTGAATAGGTCAGGCCTCAAACTTATAGCCAACTCCTTTGATGGTTTTAATGTAGGATTCATCTAATTTTTCACGTAGTTTCCTAATATGAACATCGATCGTACGGTCTCCAACTATGATGTCTTTTCCCCAGATTTTATCTAAAATTTCTTCCCTTCTGAACACTTTTCCTGGATAGGAGGCGAGTAAATATAATAATAAAAACTCCTTCCTTGCAAATTCCGGCTTTTGATCATGGAATTTAACCTCCATTTTTAAAGGGTTAATTTCAAGATCATCAAATCGTAAAATGTCATTGTTCCCCTCGTTGGTCAATGGTTTTAACTTTCTTCGGATTAAAGCTCTAATGCGGCTCAATAAGACATTTATAGCAACGGGTTTACCGACAAAGTCATCCCCTCCTAGATCTAGTGCGGTAATATGAGTATTTTCATCACCTTTTGCTGTCAGCATCAGGATGCTAATGTTGTCATACCGTGGATTTTTACGAATTTGGTCACAAACCTGTAATCCATCCATTTCTGGCATCATGATATCCAACAATATGAGGTCAGGCTGAAATTTTGGTATAAGCTCCAAGGCAATCTTTCCATTGCCCGCAGTCATGACTTCGAATCCCTCCTTTTTAAGGTTATAGGACAAAATCTCAACGATATCAGTTTCATCATCAGCTACAAGAACTTTATACTTCATGCTTTTTTATAATGATTAACCCCATGTTAAGCGGATAGGTTTACCTTCCAGATTAAGAAATTATTAATTCAATGCAAGTACTTTAGATTTACATATGCTTTCACTGAGTCCAATAGTTTTTGATAGGATTCAGGGGTTTGGTATGCTGCATCACTCAATTTTTTAATTTGTTCGCTTGTCAAATTAAATTGTTGCAATAGCTCCTGATTTGCAGATTGCATCAGACTGTCCTTTAATAGAGCAGGCTGAGTTTTATACAATTCCTGAAGGTAATACCATTCAGCCAGATATGCATAAAATTTCTTGTCAATCTGCTGATCTGTTGAATATTGCCTAGGTTCTGGCCGATTACACGAAAAAAGAATGAAGCTGATTAAATAAAAATATTTTTTCACAAGGTTTTTGGGGTTAGCATTTGATGTAATGTCATGTGGAAAAATTGCATGGATTTCCATTCTGTTACCGTACAATTCACCATTAAAACCGCACAGGTCGGAATTTCTGCAAAAAACGGGGGATTAAACTGCCCAGCAATCCATTCAAGCGTAGGATTATGGCCAACCATGAGACAAGCTTGTATGGATTCGTCTACAGTTTGTAGAACATCCATATAGGAATGTCCATTCCCGAAGTACAAAGGTTCGTACTCCATCATTTGCTGTTGCTCAATGTTGAGCTTACTGGCGAGTATTTGAGCTGTTTGCTTGGCCCTTTTTGCGGGACTATGGATCAGGTAAAGTCGATGACCGAGAAGATGATGTGCAAGCGCTTCACCCATTCGGGGTGCATCGCGTAAACCTCTTTCGTTGAGAGGACGCTCAATGTCACCTAAATAAGGGTCAACCCAAGAAGATTTTGCATGGCGAATGAATAAGACTTTTTTTTCTTTCAAGCCTATAAATTTTCAGCAAAATTAATATTTTTACCAGTTAAAGCAATCCACTTCGTGTCTAATAAACCAGCGAGCAGTTTTGATGAATTTGAGCACTATTTTTCCGATGAAGAGTTGCATTCCATGCGGCAATTATTGGAATCCGGAGCCGTACAAAAGGCTACGCAATTGGGGCTTAACAGTTGGTCCTACCTGATCAAATTAGACGGAGAACTCTTTGAATGTGAGGTTAAATACAATGTCAAGAGCATTAAGTCGGGGCATTGTGCATGTGGTATTAAAGGCACAAAGAAAATTTGCAAACATATGTTACTTGCCGCGTATTGGCATATTCTTAAAGTTTTCCGGAGAAAGCAAATTGAACCTGTAACCAAGTTTCATGCTTCAGCATTAAATGACTTGCCTCAGGCTGATCTTCTTTTTTTATTACAATCACTCATCCGCACTAACCAAAAGAATAAACGTTGGTTGGACTTTCTCCTTCGGTTAGAGAAACTTGATTCATTGGATTTTCACGCAATTTATAAGCATTCTGAAGATTACTATCATCAATATTGTAAGGAACATCAAAATCTATTGCAACAGGAAAAACAGTTGATTACCATCTCTCAGGAACTTTATTTTGCTGGCATGAAATCTTATGGGGCCACCAATATCATTAAAGCATGCTATTTCGTTCTGGCAGCAATACAAATGGTTCATCTTCATAGCCTTCAGCATAATCAAATCAATCGGTCAAAAATGATTCAGCTTGTCTTGCGTTTTGAAGAAGCGCTGAAGATGATGTTGGCCGATATTCTTGCTCCACAATCCTTGAATAAAATTTCAAAGCAGGTCTTCGAATTCATCCATACGCATCATTATCAAGCTTTCCATCCTAAAACTAACTTATACCTTCTTTTACATGAAAAGAATAAATCGAAGGATATCGAAAGGAAATTAGTATCCATCATTAAAAACAAATGCCTGGAAACTCCTTCTACTTTGGAAAGTTTAACCATTTGGAATATTTTTTATCAAATTAGCCCAGTGGATTTTAAGCAATTTCCAAACTCTACTGAATTTAAAAGAACTAAACCCTATGGAGCTTTATTAGGTTTTCTGGGTAGCACAACTGAAGTCCTTGATGAAAAAACATTTTGGACCTTGATGAGTACCTTATATGTAAAGCTTAATGACCCAATGAAAAAATTGGCCTTTGAATATGTCAGAAATCGTTTACCCTCTATGTTGTGTCTAGAGGAATTACAAATTTTGCTTCAGATGTATTATGACTTCAATGAAAGCGACATCCTTAAACTATATTTTCTTTGCCCTTGCGACCCATCCACTCAAAAGAAAACTGTAGAAGCTGCTTTTACGACATTTGGATGGACCGAACAAACGCACCCTTCTCAGTTTATGGAACTATATATCGCGACCTATGATTGGAATGCACTTCATCGAATTCTAAATAATACGGATGAACTTGAGACATTAATGAAATACGATGTCCATTTGCCTGACGCCTATAGAAAACTACTCATCGTCAGGTATGCAGATTACCTTTCAAAATTCAAGAACACCAACGCCGGGCCAAAGGCAAAAGAATACCTTAAACTCATTGGAAAGCATTTATTAAAATATTATCCCGGACAACTAAAGTCTTTGACCGAACCAGAAGCAATGGGAATATGAAGTACAAAAATTTAATAATAAAAGCATTTCTATGCCTGATGAACTTTCTAATTTTAGGGTGTGGAGGTGAACGAAATATATATTCAGATCCTGAATGGCTGAAAACGATAAGCTTGTATGAAATAACTCCATATCAATATCAAAATTTGGGTGGATTAAAGGGTATTACCCAGGACTTATCAAGAATAAACAGCATGTTTTTTACAGGATTGGTTTTACAACCTGTCACCCTTCGGGATCAGGCAAACAACGCATTTAATCCATCAAGTCCTTTTGCTATACAAGATTATTTGACCATAGAACCATCGCTGGGAAGCAACGCTGATTTATTGGTATTGTTAGATTCAGCGCATGCATTCAATATGAAAGTCATTTTTTCCTGGAACTTAACCGAGACTGGACCCCATCATAAATACAAAAATAAGCACCCTGAATTTTACCGTTCTAACGAAAAGATGAAAGAAAGACGATATAATGCTGATTATATCAAACTAAACCATGAATTACCAGAAGTTCAGCAACAACAACTTAAATCGTTTAAATTGTTCATTAAAAAATTTCCATTTGATGGCACAATTCTTTATGGAGACTCATTGGACGTCCAAATGATGTTACCATTGGTTAAGCAAGTGGTTCCCAGGAATTTTTTCGTGGGACAAACACATACACTTGGGAATACTGCTTCTATTGCTGGTAAAAATCCATTGCTTTTACCCTTTTTTGATAAATGTTTCAAGGAAGGATTAGACACACTCTTTTTCAATGACGTTTTGCAATTTACCAATGACAAACCCTGTTTTAATGCATTTATTGATTACGAATACAATTGTACTCAGGGAAGTGATTTCCTTCAATTTCCGAATGCATATACCTATTACATAATGTTCACACATTTAATTCCAGGAATTCCATGGACATTGAATGGACAGGAAAATGGACTCACTCAGGTAATAAACCCTTTTGATCCAAATTCTATTCAGCGGCAATATCAATTCAATAGAGACCTGTTCCGTAGTCTTAATTATCAAAGAAAATTCAATCCTGCAATGACTCATCGTACTGGTGAAGGTCAGTCTACTTTGATAGGTAAAGGACATAATGTGGTAGCTCTTGAACGAAAATCAGGAGATAAATATATAGTCGGCATCTTCAATTTCGGAGACCAAAAAGCTTCGATCAGGATCAACAACGATTATACAGATGCATTTGATTTATTCAATAAAATTCCTGTACAATATAAAAGTCATCAAGACATTTTTTTAGGACCCTATCAGGCGTTAATGTTTAGTAATGTACCTTAACTATGGAGCTCATTTGGATTGGACCAACTAAACCAACTTCCATCTTCGAGTTGGTAGAAGACTATCGGAAACGAATTCAGCATTGGGTGCCGCTGAAGATCAAAGAGATTAAGCCGGTTAAAGGAATACAGGTAGGCACTAAATTAATCATTGAAGAAGAAAAATTGCTAAAGAAATGTCTGGAGGGTGGCGAACATTATTTAATCTTGTTAGACGAAAATGGGAAAAGTTTCGATAGTCAACAATTTGCAAAATGGCTGGATGGTCACTTGTCTCAAACTCGTGGAAATTTGACATTCATCATCGGTGGAGCATTTGGATTTTCAGCGGCAATGCGAAAAGAGGCCCACGAAGTAATCTCTTTATCACCAATGACCCTCTCCCACCAATTAATACGATTGGTCTTCATGGAACAACTTTACAGAGGATTATCCATAATTCATCATCAACCATATCACAATGATTGAAGCAAATAATTTGATGACATTTTCATTGTTGTTGGCAAACATCGTTTTGTATTTGATCACTCAATCCAATTTCACAGTTTTTGATGCTTGTAAACATTATCCATTTCTGGAGAGATCAGATAAGAGTTTTTACCGATGGATACTCTCTGGATTTGTTCATGCTAACCTGATGCATTTGGCATTTAATCTGTTTGTTTTATATCAATTTGGAGCTACCGTTGAGGCTTTGTATAAAAGTATTTTTGGATTTATTCCTGGGGGACTTTTATTTCTTCTTACTTATTTCTTAATCTTGGTGTTTACCGGACTTCCTAGCTATTTGAAGCATAAAAACAATCGCATGTATTCAAGTGTAGGAGCGTCTGGGGCATTGTCTGGTATCTTATTTATTTACATCGTTTTCTTTCCAGGTCATATACTATATATAATGGGATTGATTCCCCTTCCGGCGATTTTTTTTGGGGCACTTTATCTGATATATTCATGGTGGGCCGCAGGCCGTTTTGAAGATTCTATCGATCACGATGCGCATTATTTTGGAGCTCTATCGGGCATTTTGTTTGGCGTGATCTTAAAGTTTATAATCCTTTAATAATTGAATATACCAACTTCCAATGTGGTATTTCAGGTATACCATTTTGTTCGAAGTGTATTCTAGATGAGCAAAATTTAGTTCGAGCCTGGTGAGTTTCATATACCCATATTACTGTAAGTTAAAGTATACAATGGAGTGTACATCACACGCACATCGAGAAACAATTTAAAGAACGGAGCGTCAGACGTTCATTCGTTATGCAATGACTTTATAGACTGTCGCTAAAATTAAGCCGTTTATGTCATAAGCTTCATAAAAATTGACTTATTTCCGGATTTCCAAAACTGTATTAACTGAAAACCATCACAATACATAATAATGGTAAAATAATTGTATCGAAGGTTTAAACGAATCAATGAATTTCGCAATCCCGTACTACGAGTGGTAGCATTTTTACGAATTTCAATTTTTCCTACTGAGTGCTCATCACAAGAACCCTACTTGAGTAAGTAATAATTGGATCTTAATATAATGTTTAAAAAATAATCTCCTTTCAGAGTCAAATCGTTCTGTAATTCACGACCTTTATCAGGCTTCATCAAGAAATGGGTAACGGTAGGATACAGGAGGCATAAAATTCTCTTTTATACTTCTGGGCGATACCCATCTCAATAAATTTAAGGAGGATCCTGCTTTATCGTTTGTACCAGAAGCCCTGCTACCTCCAAAAGGTTGTTGAGAGACTACTGCACCGGTTGGTTTGTCATTTATATAAAAATTCCCAGCAGCATACCGTAACACATGCATCGCAAGATGAATGGCCTCTCGATCTTGAGCAAGGATTGCACCGGTCAAAGCATATGGAGACGTTTTATCGACCAGATTTAAAGTTTCTTCAAATTTTGAATCCTCATAAACATACACGGTCAAGACAGGACCAAAGATCTCTTCGCACATAGTTGTGCTGTCAGGGGTTTTCGAGTGAAGAATCGTAGGTTGAATAAAATATCCTACTGACTGGTCGCAATGTCCACCATAAACCAATTCCACCTGATCATTGGCTTTGGCATTTTCAATGTATTCTTGAATTTTAAGAAACGATTTTTGGTCAATGACGGCATTGATGAAATTAGAAAAGTCCTCAGGACTTCCCATTTTCATTCCTTTTAAATCCTGAAGCATGAGCTCCTTAATGGCTGGCCATAAAGAAGCAGGAATGTAAGCTCTGCTTGCAGCGCTGCATTTTTGGCCTTGAAATTCAAATGCTCCACGCAACAGAGCAATTGCAGCAACTTTAACATTGGCTGAAGCATGAACGACGACAAAATCTTTTCCTCCGGTTTCACCGACTAGTCGAGGAAATGAACAATACAAATCCAAATTAGCGGACACCGTCTTCCAGATATTCTTAAATACCTGGGTTGAGCCTGTAAAATGCAATCCCGCAAATAGCTTGTGTTTGAAAATTACTTCTCCAGCAGTTGGACCATCTACAAATACTAAATTAATTACCCCTTGTGGCAGTCCTGACTCAATCAAAATTTCCATGATCAATGAGGCAGAATAAATTTGGGTTTCTGCCGGTTTCCAAACGATCACATTCCCCATTAATGCAGGTGCGCAAGGTAGATTTCCAGCAATGGAAGTAAAATTAAAGGGGGTCAATGCAAATACGAAGCCTTCCAATGGTCTATACTCCATTTGATTCCAAACCAAGGGACTTGAATCCGGTTGCACAGAATAAATCTCCGTTAGGAATTTTACGTTGAATCTTAAAAAATCGCAATATTCACAAACAGCATCAATTTCCGATTGAAAAACATTTTTGGATTGCCCGAGCATGGTCATAGCGTTCATGAGAGGACGATATTTTCCAGCAATAAGGTCTGCTGCTTTTAGAAAAATCGCTGCCCTTTCTTTCCAGGGAGTGTTTTCCCATTGAGCTTTTGCGGCTAAAGCTGCATCAACTGCCATTTGTACATGTTGGCGGCTTCCCCGGTGATAAAAACCAAGTTTGTGAGATAACTCATGAGGTGCGAAAATGTCTTTGGTTTCACCAGAACGGACGCTTTGGCCGTTAATGATCATTGGAATTTCTTTTGTGTTTGATTTTAGCTCAACAATTGCTTTTTTTAACAAATGCCGCTCACTGGAACCTGGAGCATAAGCAAGTACAGGTTCATTCATTATTTCAGGAATTTGGGTAATTTGATTTGCCATATTAATCGTTGTATAATTGATGGATGATTTGTTCAGGAACAAAAGAACTCACATCAGCTTTCGCAGATACCAATTCTCTCACGATGGTACTGCTGATATGGGATAACTCCGGACGAGAAATTAAGAAAACCGATTCGATATTACTGACCAATGTATGATTGATTTGAGAAATGGTCTTTTCATAATCAAAGTCAGTTCCATTGCGAATTCCTCTTAAAATGTATTGAGCCCCGATTAAGTTGCAAAAATTTGCGGTAAGACCTTCAAATTGTGCAATTTCAATTTTTGGGTAGTCTTTAAAAATGATATTCAACCAATGAATACGCTGTTCAACTGGATAGAGTACTTTTTTCTGGGAATTGATACCAATGGCAACATATATGTGATCAAATAAATCCATAGCTCTGAAAACCACATCTGTGTGGCCTCTGGTGATTGGATCAAACGAACCAGGAAAAACGGCTATCTTTTTCATTTCTTGGCTGCAAAGATAGCTTAGTTTTGATGGTTCGGATGAGCTTGGATTGTAGATATAAGCGTATTTTTGATCCAAATTTTACAACATGCATTTTGATATATTAGTCATTGGGGCTGGCCCTGGAGGTTACGTAGCAGCAATACGGGCGGCGCAGTTAGGTAAGAAAGTCGGTATAATTGAGCGCGAAGCCTTAGGAGGAATTTGTTTAAACTGGGGATGCATACCTACTAAGGCACTGCTAAAAAGTGCTCAAGTGTTTGATTATCTTCAACATGCGAAGGATTATGGCATCGTTGTAGAAAGCGCAAAACCTGATTTTTCTGCGATGATCAGCAGAAGCCGTAATGTTGCAGAAGGCATGAGTAAAGGTGTTCAATTTCTCATGAAGAAAAATAAGATTCAGGTAATCTTGGGTACCGCTGTTTTTGAAAATTCGAAGACTGTACAAGTCAAAACCAAAGAAGGAAGTCAGGAAAAATATACTGCAGATCATATCATCATAGCAACTGGTGGAAGAGCCAAACAATTACCGAATCTGCCCATTGATGGTAAACACATTATAGATTACCGTAAAGCAATGACATTAGAAAAAATGCCAAAAAGAATGGTAATTGTCGGTGCAGGTGCTATAGGGGTTGAATTTGCATATTTTTATAATTCCATTGGAACAGAAGTTCACATCGTTGAATTTATGGAACAAGGTTTGGTTCCTCGAGAAGATGTTGATGTATCCAAAGAACTCAACAAATCTTTTAAGAAAAATGGTATTCAAACCTATGCCAACACCAGTGTTGAACAGGTGCAAGTAAAGAAATCAGGAGTTGAAGTTTCGATCAAAAACAGATCAGATGGAAAAACTGGATTATTGGAATGTGATATCGTTTTGTCTGCAGCAGGTGTTACACCAAATACTGAAAATATAGGACTTGAAGCCATCGGCGTGAAAATGGAAAAATCTTATGTTATCGTCGATGCCATGTATAAAACCAATGTTGCGGGTGTTTATGCCATTGGGGATATTGTGCCTGGGCCCGCTTTAGCTCACGTTGCTTCAGCAGAAGGTATAGTGTGTGTGGAAAATATCTGCGGTGTACATACGGAAGCAATCGATTACAATAATGTCCCAGGTTGTACTTATTGTTCACCAGAAATTGCTTCAGTGGGTTACACGGAAGCAGCGGCTAAGGCTGCCGGATATGAAATTTTGGTTGGAAAGTTTCCTTTCTCAGCTTCTGGCAAGGCTAGCGCTGCAGGCGCAAAAGATGGATTTGTTAAAGTCATCTACGACAAAAAATATGGCGAATTATTAGGTGCTCATATGATTGGTATGAATGTAACCGAAATGATTGCTGAAATTGTTGCGGCCAGAAAACTTGAAACTACCGGACATGAAATTCTTAAGAGTATACATCCTCATCCCACCATGTCCGAAGCTGTGATGGAAGCGACTGCAGCTGCATATGGAGAAGTAATTCACCTTTAACTTCTATCAATATGGGATTCTCCATTTACGAAAAATAAAGTGAACCAACCAAGCAGGTCCGATCAATAAAAACTGCAAATCCTGAAAAAACGAAGGGCGTTTGCCTTCAATAGCATGGCCTATAAATTGCCCAATCCAGGCTGTGACAAAAATACCGATTAAAACATAAGCAGTAGAAATCTGGATTTCCTGACAATAGGTTTGCAATTTCTCATTTCCCCATAATGCCAAACATCCAATCACTAGAAAACTTAAAGCAAGTGATCTAGATAGCTTAAAATAGTAAGCAAGGGCCAACAAAAGTATTACGGATGCCCAATTGAAATATGGAGGAAAAACAGCAGGGTAAGGCAACAACCTAATCAAACCTATTAAACTAAACAAAATTAATGGGATACAGATCCAATGAATACTTTTATTAATAGAATTCTGGTGACTTATTGCATATGTATCTAACAGTTGATCAATGCGTCTCATTGGTTTGATAATTTTTTAAACATTAAGTAGTGTAAGATACCTATTTCCTCAAAACCGGGACCGTCCAACTGGTATCCTAATTTTTTATAAAAGGGCATAGCTTGATCTCTTGCATGTAGTATAATTTTATTACATCCCTTTCCGGCAGACCATTTTTCTCCAAATTCCACCAACAATCGGCCTGCTCCCCTGCCCTGATGTTCCTGCTCTATGGCTACCTGACGCATTTGAAACACACCTGGCTCATCGGGTTTAAGAATCATACATCCGATCATTTTTCCCGATGATTCAAAACAAGCGAAATGCATTTGGTTATATTCCTGCTCCAATTGTTCACATGAAAATTCCAAGCCCAGCGGAATTCTAAGGACTTTCGTACGCAGAGTGATTGATTGATCATAATCGGGCGAAAGAAATTCAAGCTGGCGCACTTGTAATGGTTCCATTAGTGGTAGAAATTAAAGATGTTTTTTGAATACTCCATGGCCTCCATAAATGCCGTTAAAGAAATACTTAAACTTTCATTTTTTTGAAGAAAGTAGTTGATGACTTTTTCAGTAGGCATGTTGCCAGTTAATTCATCCTTAGCCATTGGACAACCTCCATAACCTTTGATAGCACCGTCAAAACTGCGACAACCGGCTTCATAAGCTGCTTTAATTTTAGGCTCCCAAGCTTCTGGCCTGGTATGAAAATGAGCAGAAAAATGAATGTTAGGGTAAGCGGGAATTAGCTTACCGAAGAGATATTGAATACTTTCAGGATGTGCAACCCCAATAGTATCCGATAAGGCAACATGTTGTATGCTAAGCTCATTGAGTTGTTCCATCCAGCGAAGAGCAATATCGGCATTCCACTCGTCACCATATGGATTCCCAAAAGCCATACTGAGATAAACCACCAGGGATTTATTATTCTGACTACAAACAGACTGTATTTCAGCTAATTGTCGATACGAATCTTCCAAACTGGCGTTGGTATTTCGCATCTGAAATGTCTTTGAAATGGAAAATGGGTATCCTATGTAATGAATGGCACGGTATTCTGTGGCATTTCGAGCTCCTCTTAAATTAGCGACGATTGCCAAAAGCTGAGTTTTAGAATCACTTAAATCAAGTGAGTTAATGATTTGCTCTGTGTCGCGCATCTGTGGAATGGCCTTGGGCGAAACAAAACTCCCAAAATCCAATACGTCAAACTGAACGGCCAGTAGTTTTTGCAAATACTTGATTTTCAATTCTGTTGGCACAAAGTCATGTAAACCTTGCATCGCGTCTCGTGGACATTCCGTGAGTTTTATCATTTCAGGGCGTTATTTCATGAACGAAATATAGAGCGAATTGCGTTATGGTTCAAAAGGAACTGATGAGAAAAAGTAAAAAGTCCTGGATGTTAGGGGTTGGCTTTCTTCTGTTTATCATAGGCATGTTGAGTTTTGTATTGAATCTCGTTGGGCTTCAATTGAGTTATTTAAGTTTTTTAGATCAATTTGGGATTCTGATTTCGGTTTCTGTTAAACTGTTTATGGTCATCGGTGGCTTGGTTTTAGCCTTTTTAGCCTCTACAAATTCAAAAATAGTTTAATATTTTATGAATACATTTATACTGTTTTAAACAAATCTTGCGTCCTTTACAGTAAAATTTGAACCATGGCCCAGTATTATCATTATGATGCCAGTAAAATAGAAAGCAACCATAAAAAGATAGGGTATCTCATTTCGGGGATTATCCATGCCTTATTGCTGTTATTGATCATGTGGCGAATCTTGGAATTACCGGTTGAAGCCCCACAGGAATATGCGGTTGAATTATTAGGACCCACCCCTCAATATATAGAGCCCATCACAGAACAAGATCCTGGAGGTGGTAACAGTGCAGGACCAGAAGATACAGAACCACAAGAAGGTGGATCTCCGGGAAGCGAAGCCCCTGAATCGCGTACCCCGGAAGATGCTGTAAAAGTTGAGGACAAAGTGGAAGACAAAATCGAACAAGTAAAGCCCAGTCCATTGCCTACACCATCAAGTTCAAAGCCAATTTTAACGACGCCCACTCCAGAAGTTGTCAAAGCGGATCCTCCGAAAATTGAACATCCTGGACCCGTGAGGCCCAATCCAGTTCCTTCCAGCAGCCCAACCGTCGAATCGAAACCTTCCAGCACTCCTTCAGGAGGAGCTAATGGAACCAGCGGCCGTGCAAATTCAGGAGATAACGATTCACCAGGTACCGGAGGAACCGGTACAGGTACAGGAACGGGTTCTGGTGCTGGAGGTGCAAATACCGGTTCAGGAACCGGTGGCGGAGGTGGTACTGGGAATGGGACTGGTGGAGGATCAGGAGATGGCGCGGGTGTTGATTTCGATGAAATCGGTCCGCTACGTCGCAAAGTAATTTCCAGACCAGACATTAAAGATTTGGCCAGAGAAAATGCTCAAATGGTCGTTTTTAACATGTGTATTAATCGCGAAGGGTCGGTTACATACATTCGGTATAATCCGAAAATGTCTAAGACCAAAGACCCTAATTTTATACGGGAGTCTACCAAAAAAATGTCTTTGTACAAATTTCAATCTGATCCAAAAGCACCCAGGAAAGAATGCGGTACTTACACCTTTAATGCTTTGGGGGTAATACAGAAATTGAATTAATCCTCATTATACAACAAATACTTTTTTCGATTTTGCTTAAATTTTTGTAAGCCTGGTTGCCAGGAATCCCGGATTTCTTTTGAAGTTTTTCGTTTTTTTAGCAGCAATCTGAGTTGATCAGAGCCATAGAGCTTATCAATAAAATTTGATTTAAGAAAAAAACTGTCCTGACTCCCCAATTGCACAAATGCATCCAAAAGAAATGTAAGATTAATCTGCTTTGAGTTGAGTAAATCTGACATTTTACACTTTCTTAAATCTCTGCCAAAACACTCTACTCCGCAAAGGGGTGGATTTAGTGAAGCTTTATTTGGTGAAGGTGTAAATCTAAAAGGCCCTTTTAATTTTGGATGCCCATACACTTGAAAAGGAAATGCTGTCCCTCTTCCCAAACTGATGACTGTACCTTCAAAAAAACATAAACTTGGATACAATAATATGGATAAGTCATTTGGTAAATTAGGTGAAGGTGGAACTTTCAATGAGAAGCTTTTATTACGTTGATAATTTTGACAAGTAAAAACTGTTAAATTCAATTGTTCGCTTTTATCAATCCACTTTTCACCTTTTATCATCTGAGCCAATTCGCCTATAGTCATTCCATAAACTACCGGAATGGGATGCATTCCAACAAAAGATTTATATGCTGTGTCAAGCACAGGACCGTCTATGTAAAAGCCGTTTGGATTCGGTCTGTCCAATACGATCAAAGGAATGTTTTGTTCTGCGCAAGCTTCCATGACATTGTGGAGTGTGCTGATATAAGTATAAAACCGAACGCCTACATCTTGAATATCAAAAACCAGTATATCCAAATTTTCTAAATCTTCAGGTATTGGCTTATAATGTTTACCATAAAGTGAAATTATCGGTAAACCTGTAAGAGAGTCAATTCCGGAATTAACCTTTGTGCCAGCTTCAACATTTCCACGAAACCCATGCTCAGGAGCAAATACTTTTTTTATATTCAATCCAGAAGATATCAATCGATCCACCAAGTGTTCACCTCCTACTAAGCTACTCTGGTTGACAACGAGCCCTACCCTTTTGCCATTCAGTCGGTCGAACAGTTCCTTCATTCGATGTGCACCTGGAAGAACAGGCCCCTTATCATTGGTAAAAAGCGGAACAGTTGGTAATTTTACCTGTGGCATTCTATTGCTGCATAACCACGTACAGAGAATTGTGATCCAAACAAAATTTGCCATTGTCGATATCGAAACCACCGGCGGAATTGCCAGAAGGGATAAAATTACAGAAATTGGAATCATCGTGTTTCAAAATGGTGAGGTACTTGATAAATTCACGACACTGATTGATCCGGAAAGGAGCATACCGGTTGAGATCACACGCATCACCGGAATTACCAATGAAATGGTAGCTTCTGCACCAAAATTCTATGAAGTCGCCAAAGAAATCATTATTCGATTGCAGGATTGCGTATTTGTAGCACACAATGTTCATTTTGATTACAATTTTATCAGGGAAGAATTTAGCCAGCTAGGTTATCATTTTAATTCAAAAAAACTCTGCACCCTTCAACTTTCCAGAAGGCAATTTAAAGGACTTCGATCATATAGCTTGGGATCGCTAATTCAACATTTTGATATTGTAGTCAATGCAAGACACCGAGCAATGGACGATTGTCTGGCAACATTGGAATTATTTAAGAAAATACTTCATGAGCAATCCGCTGAATCGCTAAATCATAAAACCTGGTTACCCAATGTCCTTAAGGAAACAAAATTTCCGCCTTCAATCAGTCTTGATGCCATAGAAAATTTACCGGAAGAAACAGGGGTATATTTTATGCTTAACCAGTCATTTCAAGCGATCTACATAGGAAAAAGCAAGAACATTCGCGAGCGCATACTTCAACATTTCAATACCACCGGAACTAAAGTTCAAAAGATGCTCTCCACCAATGTCCATTATCTTGACTATCAATTGACTGGATCTGAGTTAATGGCATCACTATTGGAAGCAGAACTCATAAAAAAACATCAACCAGAAATCAATCGTGCTTTGCGCAAAAAATCGCATTCTTTCTTACTCACAGTAAAAAAGGAACCACATTTATACAACCGTTTTGAAATTAACGAAGCAGAGTGGATTGATGCACAGGATGAAGTCATTCACCATTATGCGAGCCGAGCAGCAGCAAAGCAACATGTGGATTACCTCATACTACAGTATCAATTGTGCCAACAAATCAATTCAAATAAATCGTCCGACTACCCATGCACTGCGCATTCCATTGGCCAGTGTCATGGCGCTTGTATCAATAGAGAAGATCATATTTCTTATAACGCACGATTTCAAGCTGCTTGTGAAGAAGTGAGAAGTATTTTTAAAGAGGATTTTATACTCCTCACCCAAGGTTTACATGCAAATGATAAAGCAGTCATTGTAATTGAACATGGATTCTGCAGATACCTGGGATATGTAGACAATCAACAGGCCTGGACAAGTTTTGATGAATTAAAACTACATTTACGCAACTATGAAGGAAATGTCGAAACCAATCGCATTATTCAACTTTACATGAAAAGGGATAAAAAATTAGTGATTCTTTCTTCGGAAAAATTAAAACCATTTCAACAGCCCGCTTGTATGCAGGGTGACTCAACCTCCTTTTAAAAATATTCCATCATTTCTTGCTGAAAGCTTAAAGCACTATCATAAACATCCTGCTCAAATCCTTTTTGATATTCTGGATAACAGATACTTCTGGATACGTTTATAAGCAATCCCCCTGAGTCATTTCTACCCTTTCGTATGGTTTCATGCAAATCGCCTCCTTGGGCCCCAATACCTGGCACCAATAAGAAATGACTGGGGCAAATTTTTCTGATCTCTAAAAATAAATCAGGATGGGTAGCACCACAGACAAACATCACTTGATTTCTTGAATCTGGAGTGCCATATAAACCAAGAACTTTCTGGTACAAATATTTGCCATCAGCCATGGATTGCAATTCAAGATCTTGACTGCCGGAATTGGATGTCAAAGCCAGTATAATTGACCATTTTTCTTCATAATTTAAAAATGGTTGAAGACTGTCCAATCCCATATAAGGATGCAGGGTTATGGCATCGGCATTTAAAGTTTCAAAAAAATATCGCGCATACTGCGCTGAAGTATTTCCGATATCAGCCCGTTTTGCATCAAGAATGATCAAACAATTCTTAGGCAAGCACGATACCAATTTCTCGAGTTGAATCCAACCGTTTGGACCTTGTGATTCAAAAAAAGCTACATTGATTTTGTACGCAATGGCCAGTGATTCTGTGACTTCAGCGATCGTTTTGCAAAAAGAAAATAAAGGTTGTGGATCATTCAAAAAGATTTTAGGAATTTTCTCAACATCCGGGTCTAGTCCTACGCATAGAAAACTTTTCTTTCCATAGAGTTGATCCGTTAGAAATGAAAAATCCTTCATGATGATGAGGTTTTTGGATTGGGACCCTGGGCTGTAGGGTGATAAATTTCATCTCTCAATTTGACTTTCTGGATAAGTTTATGCACCAGGTTTTCAAGCATAGGTAACAATGTTGGATTAATTCGGTAAGAGCTTCCTGTATCCATCATGGCTCGAAGTTTCTCTTTGATGGGAAATTGACCTAACAAACTGGATTGTGTTTTATCTGCTAGCCTCTGCCCACCTCCTTCGCCAAAAATATAGTAACGTTTACCCGGAGCATCATCGGGCTCAAACCATGACATATTTTCCACGATTCCCAGGATGGGAACACCGATTTGTTCCATTTGAAACATATTGGCAGCTTTAATGGCATCTACCACCGCAACTTCCTGAGGGGTGGTAATCAGTATGGCTCCTGAGAGTGGAATAGTTTGGACCAATGTGAGTTGAATATCGCCAGTTCCTGGAGGTAAATCCACAATTAAATAGTCTAAAGGAGGCCATTCCGTATCATTAAAAAATTGCTTGTATGATGGCCGCTAACCTGGGGCCGCGCTATACCAGCGCCTGCTCAGGTTCAATGATATTCCCAATGGAGACCACATGAAGTCCCTGCGTTTCAATCGGTATCAATTTTGGGCTTCCCTGATTTTGACTCACCAGTGGTTTTAAGGATTGTATACCTAACATCGTAGGAATGGAGGGACCATACAAATCAGCATCCATGAGGCCCACCCGATAACCTTGCCGTTTAAGTTCAAGGGCTAGGCAAACAGACCAGGTACTTTTTCCCACCCCGCCCTTTCCAGAACCCACTGCTATGATATGTTGAATATGGGGGGCAATTAGGTTTGGATTTTCAGCAAAAGGCATTTGGTTTACA
>JRYK01000541.1_pt1 | contig 47393 bp, 36 predicted proteins | sample 235381 | NCBI WGS metagenome assembly JRYK01 (sample SAMN03074220, study PRJNA261476) | activated sludge metagenome | biome: Wastewater Treatment Plant; feature: Wastewater; material: Activated sludge; isolation source: activated biomass of a wastewaster treatment plant treating hydrocarbon... ... | reverse complement strand
CTCTCCATAGTACTGTATCTTCAGTCTTATGACTTTTGATCCAATGGCTTCCTCTCCAGAATTGTTTAAATTTTACCTTTCCTTTCTGGCCATTTCCTCAATGAACGTTTGCCTCTAACCAAAACTTTTTGGCTAAGGGACTGCAAAAGTAAATCTTGCACTGAGAACCACAAAATCTGAAGGCAACTTTCTATATAAAAGTATTCCTCAGACTGAACGCTAGCGCATTAGGGTCACATCTCCAGCCAGTTTTTTCTTGCTACCATCGGGAAATCGAAGGTCTGCGGTAAAGAGAAACACTCCTGGATTTAGTTTTTCCCCCTGATAAGTTCCATCCCATCCTAAACTGGGTTGATTGAGCGGAATATCAGTCGCTTCAAACAATAAATCTCCCCACCGATCATAAATTTGAAACACTTCAATAATGATTCCTTCATCGCCTTGTAAATAAAAATTATCGTTGAGATTATCCCCATTCGGTGAAAATACATTGGGTGCAAAAACATCTCCACGTTTTAGAACTCTAATGAAAACCGAATCAATACTGGAACATCCTCGCTCATCAATGGAAAATGTATAAACCCATTGGTCAACTTCCGGACGGATCGTATAATCCAGACAATTGTTGCAGTGATTTGGATGTTCCGGTATCCACATGATCTGTTGAATCTTTTTATTTGTCTGCAATATCAAGGGGACTGATGTTCCACTGAAAACTTCAAGGTTTGGTCCCAATTCTGTAACCAATGGAGTGGGCTCTACCAAATTAAACTCAATTGTATCCGATACACATCCAAGCCGATCCGAAATATACAATTCATAATGTCCAGGACCCATTTGATTCAGCTGGTTGACCGAAATACCGTTCAGTATATAAGTCAAAGGCTTAGAAAAAATACCCTCATTCAGAAGCGTTACCCGCCCATCGTGGATTCCGAAGCAGTTGATGGAATCAATATTCCATTTCAGCAAAAGGGGTTTGAATGTTCTTGTAATAAGAATTAAAGAATCACATCCTTTTGAATTCATTAAAACCGTTGTATCCGTTCCAGCGACTGCAGGCATACAAGTGTTAGTTTGAAGGTAAACGGTATCGGACGGTACAAAAAGTGTCTCAATCCAAATGATAGAATCGCAACCGTACGTATTCTTTAATGTTAAAGTATCTTTTCCCGCCTGGTTTGCGTTACAGGTGTTCAGTAACAATATAGTGGTGTCCGGCGGCAATAATGTGGTTCGGATAAAGACTATGCTGTCACAAGTAGAAGTTGAAAAAACCAGTGTGTCAACTGATATTCCAAAGGGATCACAGGTAAATTTTTGGACATAGGTGGAATCTGGCGGAAGAAATGAAACGATTCGCCTGACTATACTGTCACAACCAAATCGATTTTGCAATGTATCTCTGTATAAGCCTGCCTGCGAAGAGTTACAGGTAAATTCAACAATGGTTAAGGTATCTGATGGCAATAATGTGACTTGCTCAATCACCGTACTATCACAGCCAAAGCGATTGACTTTGGGGTAGATAAATAAACCAGCTTTAGAAGGATCACAGGTTTGGGAAATAATAAACGTTGAATCTATGGGTCTTGGCCAATGTTGCGTAATGACCAAACTGTCGCAAGTCATGGTATGGTAAATCACACTATCTGCATAGGCAAACAATAATCCACATTCAAAGGTATCGCGAAAGGTAGACTGTATACCGCTGAGCAAGGTATGAATGGTAATAATGCTATCACAGCCGAATTGATTAAATCGCCTGATAATTTGCAATCCGGCTTTACTGGAATCACAGGTGAACTGCTGTAAATTTACCGAGTCTTTGCGCAGAGGAATGAAGTTTGTGATGATGGTGGAGTCACAATACTGACCCGTAAGTTTTAGGGTATCTGACCGGTACTTCAGGTATTGACAACTGAATGAATCGATTAGCGTTAAGGATTTTTGTTTTAATTCGACCTGCCTAAAAATCACTGAATCACATCCACTAACATTCGTTAGTGTAAGAGTATCTGTTCCGACACTTGCTGAATCACAAGTGTATGTTTGAATTCTCGTGGTGTCTGGCTGTAGGCGTATATTTTGGACAATGACAACACTGTCGCATCCCATTATGCTGAAATACAACGTATCGTTGAAATCCCTTGGAATGGTACAAGATTTTGTGGCGAATCTGAATGTGTCAGAGGCGGTCCGGTAGGTAAAGAGTGCATTGGCTGAGTCGATATTTCCACACCGATCTTTGATATAAAAGCTTACGGCAATTTGGTTTCCAGTAGAGTCTCCATCAAAATGATGAGTTTTGATGACCGTATCGCAATCAGAAGAAATGCGTGAATAGGCAAATGAGTCTAGCCAAGCACGCAAGGAATCTTTTGGATTTATTACACAACGCAGTTGTTTGTTCTGCGGCTTAATGAGAAACTTAGGAGAAGAAGTGTCCAGTACAATGAAATTTGCAAAACGCGAATCTTCATTCCCACAATGATCAATGGCAAAAAATTCTACTAGGACAGTATCGCAATGATTTTTCGGGCTGCGCTCAATGCTGGTTCGCCAACTCACTGCACCACAGTTGTCCATCGAACTGGCATTGGCATTTTTGTTCACCCACAGGTTGAACTCTTTTTGGACATCTTCGTTGCAATATACCTTTTTGTCTTCCGGATTTTTTAGAAAAACAGGAGCACTTTCGTCTTTTACTTCAATCAATTGGTCGGCCGTGGTAATATTGCCACAAGCGTCTTTGACTTCCCAGGTTCGTGTGATCTGACGAGTACAAGGGTTGATTTGAACAAAACTTTCTTTGAAACTGACTTTTGGATTTAGATCACAGTTGTCAGAAATGGTCAGGGGTACAGGTGGTTTAGGAACATCCTTTAAACATTCTAATGTCAGATCATCCAAAGGGGTCAATATCTCAGGTTTTTCGTTATCATTCGGACATTCAAAAATCTGAATATCATCAATGAGCATTCCGCAACATGGTGTAGCACCGGTTCCGATAAATTCCATGGTAGCTACAGGTCCATCGGCAATGAATTCGTGCATGGCCTGAAGCCAATTAACATTGCCAGGATTTGAAGCATTCCAACTGACATTGAGTAAGCTTCCTCCATTGACCCGAAGTGATGCGCTAACATTTGCGCCAAAACTATGGATGGCATACCAAAAACTAATGGTGTAACGACTACCGGCCGTTAGTCCGGTTAAAGTATACGCCGCAGAACCTTGATTTGAACCATGCAAATCGAGGTGTTGAGTAGCACCGTTGGGATTACCCGCACCCAGGTTCAGATGTCCGGGATCATGTATACTGATGCTTCCTGTAGTGATGTTCCAGCCTGCATAAGTATCTCCGGCATTATAATCTATCCAGCCTCCGGGCGGAGCAATTGGCGGTGCTTCAAAATCCAGGTTGGAGAAAAATAATTCCGTGGGCTGACCACAACAACAGGTGTTAGCACGCTGGTAGGAAAACGTAGCAAGGCAACTATCGATATGACCACAGGCATCTTTCGCAAAGAACCAAACGGGAAGAGGATTTCGCGTTGAATCACCTTTGAAATCATTGGTGATTTGTGCCGTATCGCAACCATAATTGATTTGCGCATATCCCTGGTTCATTAACCAAATCCTCAAAGAATCCCTCGGATTTGGGCTATTCCCAACATCGTAATTTTTTGCTTTCGCGATAAATCGAAGTTTAGTTGTATCCTTTACAGTAAAGGTAGCATATGCAAATGATTCGTTACCGCAAGGGTCTGTAGCAATAAATTCAACCACAAGACTATCACATTTTTTTCCAGGTGGTTTATCATAGCTGACCCGCCAATTCACTGTACCGCAGGCATCTGAGGCCAATGCATTTCCATTTTTCTTTATCCAGTCATTGAAAATTTTTTCAACGTCCTGATGACAAAATGCGGTATTACCAGCAGGTTGACGGGTAATTTGCGGAGGACTTTCGTCCTTAATGTCTATGAATTGTGTAATCACGGTCTCATTATCACAAACATCTTTAACAGACCATTCTCTGGTTATTTTTTTGGTACAAGGATCGACCGTTTCCTTAGTTTCTTTTAGTGTGATCTTTGGGTTTGGATCGCAATTGTCCGTGGTGATCAAGGAAGTGGGTTTTGGTACTTGTGATTCACACTCTACCATAAGATTTTCTGGTACATTCAAAACTTCAGGCTTCTCCATATCTCCAGGACATTCAAAAATTTTAATGTCATCCACCAAAGTCCCCGCAAAAACCATAGGTCCGGTGCTGCTGAATTCCATCGTCGTTGAAGCGGCCTGAGCGGTAAACTCGTACATTTCCTTTCGCCAGGCAACAGCACCCGATACAGAAACTACCCAATTTACATTCAGCCAGGCCCCGCCGCCAACTTTTAAATACCCCGTTGAAGAAAAACCTCCTCCATTTTGAGCGGTCCAAAATTCAATGCGGTATTGGTTACCAGGGGTGAGACCGAATAAATTATAGGAAATACCTCCCAAGCCTGGCGATCCATGCAAATCAATAAAAAAACTTCCACCATTGGGATTGCCTGCACCCAGGTTACCCACTCCTGCATCGCAATGGTCTATAGTGGCCTGAGTGACTGTCCAACCTCCAAAATTGGCTCCGGTGGAGTAGGTAAAGAATGTACCCGGTGAAGGTAAAGGCCCGCTTTCAAAATCCAGATTCGGGAAGAATATTTCGGTGAATTGGCCGCAACAACAACTGGCAGGACGGATGGCCGGCACCAAATAAGATGATCTTAGCTCCTGGCCTGCACATTCCAATACAATCAATGCAACCAAAGCAAATAGCAAACTTTTTCTTAGAGCCATAAACTGTTCATAGAAGCTTAAAGTTAATTAAAAAATGAATGTTCCCGGATGGCCAATAAAACTTAATCTCAATCCAAGCATTAAAGATGCATGGATTGTCCTAATAGCCGATGAAGCCCTTATAAAATATGGGCTTGTCAGGATTATCCCTGACAAATAAATCAAGCATCTATTGGGTTAGGCAAACTGAATCTAATAATTCCTTGAAAGTGCTTTGTTCATTTCGTCAGCACTCAGCCCGAATGCTTTTGCATGAATTGGGTTAATCATTAGACTCAATTTTGATTCTTTATGGAAAATGTTTATTTTTGAAGTAAATACTAAAAAGAATTTCCTATGAAAAACCTGACTGCTTTCGTTGTTTTCTTCCTGTGCAATAGCCTATTTGCTCAAAATCCAGAATTTAGAATGGAGTTTAAGTTGCGTTTTGAAAATCAGAAAATTTATTGTGACGTAGTTCCAAAAGAGGATTACAAAGTGATCGCTTTACAATTCGGCATTCGGCACAACTCTGATCAAGTGGAATTCGATACTTTAACTTCCAATGTTTTGAGTAAAGTCAATCGAAAACTCTACAATGAAATTTGTCCGCGAAATGTCAGAATTTTATGGACAGCAAGTGATTCAAAAGATATCCTATTGGAAAAAGATATCCCTTTTCTGACTTTGGAGTACCATGAAATTATTCCAAGTGATCATTTTATTTGTTTGATGCCCTCAGAAAAGCCTAGCTGTACCACCATGATAAGAGAAATCGTGTTCACCCGTAACAATGAACTCGTTGGTTACGATATTCCTGATGTTTGCGTTGATTATAAAATTAAGGATGGTGTCTTGCTGGTGGGAAATCATTCTTTTGAATATTCTTCTGGCATACAACTGAGATACCTGAGTGCAAAGGGAACGTTCTACCTGGAAGGTACTTCAAATCTTTCGGAAAATCTGGAATTGAAATTATTTGATGGGCTTGGACGACAGGTACTGCATCGTAGCCATCTGAAAACTGGTGAAGAATTAGAAGCTCCTTATTCATTATCCGGTGTGTATGTATTTGTTCTCTCCCATAAATCAGAAATCTTAAAGACAGGAAAAATTGTTATTTAAGGAAATTACTTTTAACGAGTTCCATTGATAGTTCGTCCGGAGACTTAACAAGGTCATCCAATACGCTTGGCCACAAATTTGTAATTGAATCATGAAAGGTGATCCTCTAACGTCAAAGTAATAAACCCAATCTTTTAAATAAAGGATCACGCGAGAATTTCAAATGGGCCTAGATCAATGTGCCAATCAACTAAGTGTACTTAATAAGATTAGCGTTTGAATTTCTTTCGCTTAATGATAGCTCTTGATATTCGTAATTGTTGAACGGATCTGTAGGTTGGAGATACTAACAAATGTTAGCTACCAATAATATCAAACTAACCAAACTGACTGTGCAGCAATCATTCATGGCCATCTGAGTTTTCTGATGGGTATGCACGAAAAGAGGTCCAGGGGTAACCAAGGAATTCAAGAAGGTCTTTGCAGCCATAAATAACCCTTGCGACCTTGAATTGGACTATAAACAGATTCCCTCTCCGACATAATTTAACGAGCTCTATCGATGAACATTGGCCCATAGTGCAAGTTTCAAGCAAAGTCCAGAACCCTCCACCAGGAGCATACAGCAATTGAACGATGTGGGAAACCAGTGATCAAATGATGCTACTGACTTCAAATGGAAGCCTAAATAATGAGGGTCGGAGTGGGTGTGGGCAGGTCTTGTTACAAAAAAATATCCAGCACTGCATTAAATTGTTAGTTGTGTATTTACTCAATTAAAATTTGAACGGTGAAGATATCCATATGGTTAGAAGCTTCAATTTAATCTGAAACAGCGTGGCTTATCTGCCATTGGCCAGGTGATTTGTACCCCTTTCTTGGATGAAATTTTCTACGTGATATCCCTTTTGTAGAATTCCTTTTTCTGCAGTCATCCTCTCAACTTGTCCTGAGTTATAATGCTTTGATTTGTTGGACAATGATCATCTGCAAGCTGCTCTTAAAAGTCAACCCTTACAATTTTATAGACATTTTCAACCTGAAAATAAATACCTCTTGGGCGACTCGCATCCCTAAATTGCGAAGCGGATTTGTCCGTCGTCATGAAATCGGCACTTTACCTAACAAAATTCAGAAGGGCCCTTATAGGCTAGGTAGCCATGAAAAAAGGGTCGGCGCCAAAAGAAATCACCCTCTGCATAAGGTAAAAGGTATGGGAGAATTCAATTCATAGACCCAAATAGGGTTACGGAAATTGAACAAATTTATTTACGTTCAGTTGATATCGACTGTACGACTAACTTTGCACGATCATGAAAATGAAACAATATTATCTGGTTTCAGGCATTACCATCGTCCTGTTGCTATTGTTGGATCAAAGTTTAAAAATTTGGATTAAAACCCATATGGAACAAGGAGAGGAGTTCCTGCTTTTGGGTCAATCCTGGGCCCGCATACATTTTGTAGAAAATGAAGGTATGGCCTTTGGGCTCAGTTTTGGGGGAAATTACGGCAAATTGTTTCTGAGTATTTTTAGGATCATGGCGGTTTCTTTCCTGTTTTTCTTGCTTTACAGGATGTTTACTGCCAAAGAGAATTTAAAGGTAGTAGTAGCTTTTTCAATGATCCTGGCAGGTGCTTTGGGTAACATTATTGATTCACTATTCTATGGAATGATTTTCTCTGCATCCCCTTACCATGGTGGACTGGCACAGCTGTTTCCTGAAGGTGGTGGATATGCCCCTTTTTTAATGGGGAAGGTGGTGGACATGTTTTATTTTCCGATGTTCCGTGGCCAATTTCCTGAGTGGCTACCCATGTGGGGGGGAGAAGAATTTGAGTTTTTCCGACCGGTATTCAACCTGGCGGATTCATCAATTTTCTGTGGAATTTGCTTGTTTCTGCTCTTTTATCGTTCCCCTAAACCTCTAACCAAGGAAGATGATCAGCAGGAGAACACTGCTTCATAGGATTCCAAGCTTACCCCATAAAAATGTGCAGTCCCCATTTGATCAAGACCACGGATGGGTGCTATGCCAAGAGTTGACCAACTGTTCGATCGCATTCCTCGGAATACCTGAACAGACCAATGGCCTTAAATGGGTACTAGAACCTTATGGTGGAGAAAAGGAGTACTAAGATGGATTTGCCAAAACCAACTCCCTGTTAAAAAAGCGATGGAGAGCTTTTTCAGCTTTCTCTAAACAAGGGTAATTGATTGTGCAGAAAACAAATTTCCCAACTTTTTCAGTGGAAATTACACCGGTTATACGTAATACACTTAAATGCTGAGACGTCACACTCTGTTCGATCTTCAAATTTGAATAGATCTTGTTGACGTTTACCGAACCATTTTTGTCAATGAATTCAAGGATTTTCAGCCTTAAAGGATGGGCCAGGGCCCTCATAAGCTCACAGGAATAGTCGAGCTGAACCGGATTAAAAGTGATTTTAATCTTCTTCATCGAAAGTTTCTTATTTTGATTTCGTAGTTGACCTTAACGGAACAAAGATGAGAAGATTTTTTAAAATTGCAAATAAATATTAAATATTTTTTTTATTTATTAAATCCTAGAAAATCAATAATATATATGCAGTGTGTGTATTGCCTGATCAGATGTATGGCGTTTGGCTTTAACCCGCCAGGTCTTCAACCAGCTTTGAAATTTGGTTTAGACGCTCGCGGTCCAGGGAATAATAAATGAATTTTCCCTGCCTTTCTGTTGCGACAACTCCCGCTCTTCTCAGGATGGCCAGGTGCTGTGAAGCTACTGACTGTTCCAAACGAAGTTTAATATAGATATCTGTGACGGTCATTGTATCGTTTTCTTCGAGTAAATCAATCACTCGCTGGCGAAGCTTGTGGTTGACAGCACGAAGTACCAATACAGCTCTTCTCAGATCAGAATAATCTAATTGAACTTCTTTCGGTCCTTTTTTGAGAGTAATCGTTTCGTTCTTTTTATTCCTCATGTCACAGTTTTTAGTTGTTTCGCAATACTCGAAGAAAGTAGCATAAACTGTGCCAGTATTGTGCAGAAACGAAAAAATATCAGGGTGTAAGTGTTATATTAAACTGTATTATATATATAACCGGTTTCCTAGGCATTAAAGTTCAAGGAATTACAACTTTTTTTTGGCCACCGTAATGTTGGGATCTTTAAGGTAAAACGGCAACAAAGTTTCAGCATTTGAGAATTCTGCATTTTGATACTTTTCCCAAGCAATTGGGATTAACATCCTGGCATCCAATGGATTGTCGAGTATCCGCACCGAAGATTCAGGAAAAGTCCGTTTCCATTTTTCTGAACCGCTTCCCGATATAGCCAATTGGTATTCCCTTCCTGACCAAGTCTTCAACCATATTTGATCCAATTGAACCAATTCGACATCCTTTTGGAGTTGGCCAAATTGATCATATTCAGCAACATAAACATCATTTCTTCGTGCATCAATCATTGGAAGATGGTGTGATGCGTCTGGAAAGTGAAGCCTGCTCATGAAAGCAAGAGAATCCAGCCCCATGATGGCCACTAATGGGAGATGGTTGATGTGCGACAGCGTTTTCGCCATGACCACCCCAATGCGTAAAGCCGTGTAGGATCCTGGACCTATATTTACAGAAATTGCAGATAAATCTTTAAAATGTAAATTATTACGCATTAAAATATTTTTAATGCATAATGCTAAAACAGCATTATGGTCGCCGGAATCATCCCAAACAAATTCCACCAGTGCGTTTGCTTCGGACAAGGCAACACTACAACTATGACCAGAGGTCTCCAGATGGATTAACCAAGGTTTCATATCAACCCTTAGCCAAAAGTTTCTTGTAACGTATCGGATCGGCTAATACTTGTATAGCCTGCCTAACCACCGGATCATGCTGCATTTTTTTCTGTATTGCCGCGCTTTGGTAACCCACCCGTAATGCGATTTCTTCTTCGATCAAATGGTTAAGAAGCTCTTGGTGTTGGTCTAAAGATTTCCAATGGAGGTCAGAAGCTTGCGTTTTCAGTTGTTCTAATGATGCCATCAGCGATGCATATTCTGATGAACCCGTGAGGTTTTGAAGCTCGGCAATTTTCAGTTTTACCGGATGTTGGTCATCAAATCCATGAAGTTTCAAATATGATTTAAAATCCTGATAGTCAGTGAATTTAAACAGAAGTGGGTCGGCTGGTAAGCCTTTTTTGATAAAGAGCTGGGTACAATAGTTGAATAAGTAGTCCTGGTCAAGAATTTTTTGTACCCGATCAGGAAGGTTGGCATTGGGGATTTCAACATCCGGTTGGACACCCCCTCCGTCATATACCGTTCTCCCATTTCGGGTTTTGAAAGGCACTCTTAAGGAGTCAGGAAGGTGAACAGGCTCTCCATTTTCATATTGGACACTTTGTATACACCTACCTGAGGGTATGTAGTATTTGGCTATGGTGAGCTTAACTTTAGCATTGTATCCAACTTCTTTGGTATTTTGGACCAATCCTTTTCCATAACTGATTTGACCTAACACGACTCCCCGGTCTAAATCCTGCAAACAGCCACTCACAATTTCGGAAGCAGAAGCGGATTTTCCGTTAATTAAGGTGACCAAAGGCAGTTCCGAATCTTCCGGAACTCCCAAAGTGTGATAAGCTTGGTCCTTCTCCTTTAATTTGCTACGAGTTGTTGCAATCAATTGATTTTGAGGTAAAAATACATTGCAAACTTCTACGGCTTCAGATAGCAGACCACCACCATTGTCCCTTAAATCCAAAATAACTCCTTTCATGGAAGGATGATCCTTTTTCAGTTTCTTCAGAGCATCACGGACGTTTCTTCCTGCATTTTCGGTAAAGGTGCTCAATTGGATATAACCGGTCGCTGAGTCGATCATCGATGAATAGGGTACATTGGGGATATTGACTTCATCCCTTACCAGAGTAACAGCGATAGGTTTATTTTCTCCTGGCCGAGCAATTTTTAGGTCAACTTCGCTCTTGGGCATGCCTCGCATAATTTGAAACAGATCTTCGCTCTCTTTTCCTTTGCCGTCTAAGCCGTTTACAGAAATCACCTGATCTCCCACCCGGATTCCAGCTTTGTCGGCTGGAAAGTCTTTATAAACTTCCGTGATGGTTACATAATCGCCAATCCTCTTAGCACGTACACCCATCCCATTGTACTTACCTTCATAGACCAATCGATAGTTTTCAATCTGAACTTCACTGATGTAATTGGTAAATGGATCCAATTGGTGCAGCATGGCATCAATCCCAGACTTCATCAATTTCGCCGGATCCGTTTCATCAACATAATGGGCGTTTATTTCTTTATAGACATTGGTAAAAATTTCAATGTTCTTTATGATTTCGAAATGTTTGTTGTAATCGACAAACAAACTGCAGGCGACCATAAACAATACCAAAAATCCAATGCCTTTCTTGAAGCTCATGAAACCTAATTTTTATGGAAACAAAGGTAAGAACGCATTGTTTTGTGCGGAAGTATACTTGAAAGCACGCATTTCGAGTGTTGGGTTAAATGGGCCCTCCGTTTAATTTTTCAATTCCAACTATCTTTCTTTTTTCCTTTAATGTCTACCTTTCTGACATGTTTTCCAATGAAAAAGCTATATTTCGGATGAATCTAAAGCTGGAATTCACTTTAAAGCGCTCAGCCAATCATTAAGCAATGCAACCTTAAATCAGGATGGATGGATTCATAATCAAAAGGGTGATTTCAGGAACCGGTGTAATATTATGTGTTTTTATCTTGGGATTATGGCTCATCCGCTTCATTCCAACGGCTCAACCCGAAGTTGATTTTGAAGAAAGCCCGGTGAGCGATTTAAATTATCAAACCCAAATGAAGCCAGACCTCTTTTATTGGTCAGTGAGGGTTCATCCAGAAAATCCCTGGATTCTTTATTGGAAATGGAATGGTAACAACAATCTGGTGCACCAGGATCTTTCATCCTATCTGAAAGGTGATTTTGGCCGTTCAAAGGTTGACGGTGTTCCGGTAGCTCAAAAATTTTTAAAAGCATTGCCTTGGTCGATATCCATCCAGGCTCCTGCCATCATTTTATTAATCTTTGTTGGAATCTGGTGGTCTGTCGAATCGCTCCTTCATCCTGGTAAATGGTACATAAGGATATTGGATGCTTGCTTGTTGATGCTGCATTCAATGCCGGCCTTTTGGCTTGCAACCTTAATGCTTTTGTTTTTTGCCAATACTCAATTTCTAAGCATTTTTCCTACCGGCATGCAACAAATCAGTTCAGGGAATCCATTGCGCATGTTGATTACGCAACCCGTATATTTCATATTGCCTATAATTTGTCTTGTACTGCCTTCATTGGCCTATCTCGTTCAACTGTTGCGCAACAACCTCGCCCGTCAAATGGACCAATTGGTATGGATCAGAGCGCTCAGTACCGGTATGAAACAACGACAAATTTTATTACGAGAAGCTTTGCCCAATGCTGCGGTTCCACTTGCAGGTTGGTTTTCTGCCATTATTCCTGCACTGTTTTCAGGATCCGTTCTCATCGAGCAAATCTTCAGTATTCCTGGTTTGGGACGTTTGCTTTTTCAAGCAATTTCCAGTCGAGATTGGCCAACGGTGCAGTTTATTTTTCTGATCAGCGGAACAACCACAGTGATCGGATTTATTATGGCAGACTTGTTCGTCAGAAAACTGGATCCAAGGCTTTTAAAAAACCAAGCATGATGAATGGTATCAAATGGAACCAACATAAATGGCTTGCATCATCATTGATCATCATGGCCCTTACCTTGGTAGGGATGAATTTTTTAATGGGCAATAAACCAATCGTTTGCCGGTATCAGCATGAGTGGTATTGGCCAGCACTGAAGGGTAAATTAAGCGCTGGAACCCTATTGGCGAAAGACTTGTTGGACTTGGGGGCTGGAGATTTCAGCAAATTACATTATCAATTTGTCGTATGGCCTTTGTTGCATAAAGATCCGCAGCAAACGCATACACAATATGCTTGGTTGCCTCCTGGCGCTAAAACAAATGAAGGATTGAAGTNNTAAGACAAATGAAGGGTTGAAGTTTAGTTTAGGAACTTATGAACTGGGAAAAGATGTGCTATCCGGTTGTTTAACCGGATTTTCAAGAAGTATGTGGTTGGCACTACTGAGTATGTTTTGGTCGATCGTTGTGGGAAGCCTGTTGGGATCATGGCCAGTTTATCAGTCCGTTAAACTTCCCAGGTGGTCCATCATGAGCATAATTTTATTGGGAATTGGTTTTGTTTGGCTAACGATTGTGTTGTTGTCGGCATTGGAACAACGCGTGCATCATATGATCTTTTACGTGCAACTCATCGCAGGTTGTTTGATATTCGTACTTTTATCTGCCGGCATGGTCAATAAAAGTCCACAAACTCGATTTTCAAGCGATCGGTGGAGCCTGGCCTACCTTGAAATTTTTAAGTCGATTCCTGCCGTCATTTTTTTATTAATTCTGATCCAACTATTTCCTCAACCAGGTCTGCTTCTTTTCAGCCTGATCATTGCCTTTTTGTATACGCCCATCATTGTAAAATACAGCAGAGCCTTTGCTTACAACATTATGACTAAACCTTTTCTGGAGGCATTAACCATTTCGGGGGCCAGTAATCACCGTATTTACTTTAGACACGTATTGCCAATGGTATTGTATGGACTTGTTTCCCATAGCCATACTGGGGATGGCAAACATTATTTTATTGGAGACCAGTCTTAGTTTTCTGGGATTAGGGTTTTCAGTTGATACCATTAGCCTGGGGTCCCTTTTGCAAAGCGCTCGTTCCAATCCTTCAGCCTGGTGGGTGGTATTGTTTCCAGGTGGATTAATTTTTTGGATGGTGTTCACCCTGCAATCGTTTGGAAAGGCCTTGGGAAATTCAACGGGTGCACGCAATATTTCATTAGAAGGATAAAATTAACTTACCTACCAACATGACTGATTGAAGTTTGGAAAGCTGGATGCGTAGGGGACTGAGGTAATTAACTTTTCCCCATTTTTTTTGTCATTTTCTTATCAAACAAGCCGGATTTAGCTTTTGAGGTTGGCATTCCTTTTTTATTTGTTTTTGTATTTGCTTCTTCGGAAGGACAACCTGAACCCCTGTTACATGCACCTAAAGTCAAGAAAATAACGAGTGCTATCGATATAATTTTAATGATTTCTAATTTCTTATGGACTGCCATTTTAAGGGGTGTTTAAAGGCTGTAATCAATGGAATGCCTTATTTTATAGGTAATTAGGCCATCTAAATTCACAGGGACCAATAAACTCAGGCTTTTCAAATATAAAATAATTTTATATATGTCTTGCATAACTAAAAACCTTAATATATATTTGTGTCGTAAATTTAATCATTAAAATTGACAACATGAATAAATCAGATTTGATCAACGTTATTGCTAAAGAAGCAGAAGTAACCAAAGTTCAGGCTGGAGCAGCACTGGATGCCGTATTGGGAGCTATTGAAAAAAGTCTTAAAAAAGGAGAGAGTGTTATCATGGTAGGTTTCGGAACATTTTCAACCGCTGAGCGCAAAGCCAGAACTGGAAGAAACCCTGCAACCGGAAAAGCCATTAAAATTCCAAAACGTCGAGTAGTACGTTTTAAAGCTGGAAAAGGTCTTTCCGATGCAGTAAAAAAATAATAGCATAACGTTATTTAATGGAAACCCGGTGAACTTAAATCACCGGGTTTTTTTTTGCATAGCATTCAATAAATTTTCAATTAATTACCGGGCTGTATATAGAGCCGAGGGTTAACCGTAGACCAACATTCTGCCTCGATCCGTCTGAATATGTATGGATTCTACAGAAAATTAAAATTATATATGTGATAAATTAATTATATATCTAACACATTGAAAAACAGTCTAAAAATTAATTTATCGGTGGAGGTAAAAGATTATTTATCGTTTGCTTGAAGTGTATTTTAAGTTTACCGACATAAGGAGTTTATTTGCACTTGTGGAGGCTGCTTGGCAACAGTTTTGTGCCATTCAAATATTTTTGGGAATGAACCGATGGTTTTTTGACGAAGGTTTGATCGGATCAGTTGAAGTATCCTATATTTGTTGAACCCAAAGGCTGATAAGGACACAAATCAGGTAAACCAACCCCTGATCCATTATGAAAAGTAGTTTTAGCGCAAAGCTTGCCGGTCTCAGGACTATCCAGAATCGTTTTGATGAGAAAAGCATCAGCGAGAAATCCAAGTTATTATCATCATTAAAAAGTGATGCTTTACCTGCGTCTAAATCACTGTCAGAATACTTGTACACCTTACTTTTTTTATCCGCTTATCCAGCCAATGAAATGCAAAGAAAGCATTGTGCGGATGAATTGGACAGACTGGCTCAATATTTTAAGAAATTGGGAAAAGGGGCATTAAAATGGGATAATACAGGATTTCCTTATACCTGTATTGTATCCAATTTCTCTCATAAGCTGATCAAATGGCTGGTCAACGAGGAATTCCCGGTAAGTCTTGAGGAAATTGATCTTAAGGGAAATGACCTTCTTCAAATTTTAAAATTTACACTTCCAGATTTGGAGAGAGACTTGGTAGATTTAGCAGAATCCAATGAAGAATTATTTGAATTGCTCGGCCTACAGAAGAGTCAGTGGCTTGAGTTCCTGATATCTGAATTTCAACGATTGGATAGTCTGGGATTGGTCAGAGACCACCTGTTTGATGCGTTGGGTCTAAGTTTTAGAATTTGGTTAAACGATGCGTCGGCGAGTATTCCTTTTAACACCATGCCCGTTGATGCCTACTACTACCATGCGGATTTACTGAAGCAATTTGATCCAAAGATTTTAGTGAAGCAGGACATCGGTGAACCTGAATTTTTGTCGCTCGAGATGAAAGCGGCAATTCCACGAATCGTGCGTATGAAATTAATGTTTTTGCAACGGGAGACCGATCCTTGTACGCATCTGGATCCTGAATCCATCAGGTATTACAATTTAGAGAGAGGGGTTTCCATTGCCCTTTACACCATGTTACCTGAAAGGCAGTTGCCTTTGGAATCGTATGTCGGATATACATTATTCAAAAATGGCTATCCAGCGGCCTATGGGGGTTCCTGGGTTTTTGGCAGTCGTGCGCTGTTTGGCATCAATGTATTTGAATGGTTTAGGGGAGGGGAATCTTCGTATCTTTTGTGGCAATTGTTACGGGTATATCATCAGGTATTCGGAGTGACTTATTTTGAAGTTGAGCCTTACCAATTTGGCTTGAATAATGATGAAGGGATAGACTCAGGAGCATTTTGGTTTTATTACCGGAACGGATTCAGGCCCGATGAATCAACTTTGGCCAGGTTAGCGGATGCGGAGTTCAAGAAAATGCAGAAAAGTAAATCGTATAAATCCAGTAAATCAGTTTTACAGAAGTTGACGGGTGGCAATATCAGCTTGCAGCTGGAGAGCATAGTTCCCATAGCCTTATGGGAAATTAGGGATCAAGTATCTGAATACATCAACAAACATTTTAATGGCAATCGATATCGGGCTGAAAGAGCCTGTATTCAGGCCTTTTTGCAAAAAACAGGATTTCGGAGACCTACAGATCCGGAGTTCAGAAAAGTATTAGCCGATGTTTCTTTGGTATATGAAGCTTTGGAATGGAACAGCCATGACCAGGTGTTTCATTTGAAAGAAATGATTCTCAAAAAGCCCAAAGACCTTTACCGCTATCAGGAGGAACTTTTAAAGTTGCTTTCCATTTCCAAGATACAATAATGGTATTTTCTACTTGTTTTTCGGAGGGGTATTTCCGCCACTAAGAATCTTAAGGTATTCTTTAGCACGGTTTTCCTCAGGATCGAGATTCAATACCATTTCGCAATAGGATTTGGCTGTATCGTAAGCGGTCTGCTGAGCATGATAAACGACCATGTATAAATAAGCTTCGATCAAGCCTGTTTTATTTTTTTCTGGTTTTGCAGATGCCAGCTCAATAAATTTTTCATAGTAAGGTTTTGCCAGAAATGATTTAACCTCCCCGGTATCTCTTTTGTGGTTGATATCGGCTCTTTGCAACCAACCATATTCATAAGTAGGTGTTTTCGCCAGGAGTACCCCAAAGGTGGTATCTGCTTCAACATATTTGCTTTGAAATTTTTGGCTAAGGCCAAAGTAGAGCAAATCAGAGGTATTTAACGTGCTCAATATATTCTTTTTGCTATACCATTGTTCAGATCGAGGCCAGTTTTTCTGATCATAATAAGCTTTCGCCAAGTGGCCAGTGATGTCCAATTCCCGTTCAGGTTGTAATGCGATGACCTTTAAAAAATATACGTCAGCACTGTCCGCCATTTTAAGTTTTAAAGCCGCATTTCCGGCATACTCATAATCACTGGGATACAATTTTTTTGAAAGACTGGTGTCTGTTTCAAAATTCACCAGTAACTGTTGGCTAGATTCCAAGGAGCGGTTAAATTCCCCATTTTCATAATATGACCAGGCTAACCACCGGTAGACGGTATATTGATTGGGATAGTTTTCTAAAATTTTCTTTCCTTCAGTAATCGCACGGTTGTAATCTTTTGCCTGATAACATAGGAATTTGACTAACCTGACCTTAGCATCCACATCGGATCCACTCAACGCAATGTAACGGTCCAAAACTGGAATAACTTTGTCCAATTTTCGAGCTCTGATATACATTTCGTACAATTCTTTGTAGGCAATGGCGTAGGATGAATCTTGTTTTATAGCGGATTCCAAAGATTGAGTAGCTAAATCGAGATTTTTGCCATCAGCCCAGATACGAGCCATTTTTACATAGGTCTCTGGATCTTTCTTGTTTTTTTCAACGGCTGTTTCAAAGGAAGTCATTGCCTGGCCCAAATCTCCCTTGAGTTGGTATGCGTCACCGAGGTATATCCAGTATTTACTTTGTTTAGGGTCCAGATCTCTCGCCTTTTCAAGATAAGACAAGGCCATTTCTGGCATGGGTTTGTCGGCATATAAATAAGCTCGGCCTACCAATGCTTGAATGTTAGCATTTTTAGAATTCCCTTTCAAGGCCGTTTCAAGATGTTTGGTAGCCTCCATAGTTTTACCTGCGTTGAGGTCCAAACGACCCAGGCCGGTATGGCATTCGTCGCATTTTGAACTGATTTCCAGGCCTTTAAGATAAGAGGCTCGGGCGGCGTTTTCATTTCCCAGTGCGGAATAAACTTCCCCTTTGTAATAATGGTGGATGTACACTTTGGGCTGTGAGACAATTAATTTATCGAACACATCCATAGCCGCTTTATAATTCTCATTGGCCAGGAACTTGAGACCATCTTCAGTGGTTTGAGCGTTCAGTCCAGTGATAAAAAAAGTCCAAAAGAAAAGACATCCTGCTGCTATATAGGATTTCATAATTTTAAGATTAACTGTAAAAAGGAGGCCAAAATTAAGATTTTTCATTTTTCCAGAGCTTTATTTAATGTTAGCGTAAGATGAATCTTTAAACATTGGACAATTTTTTTGATGCAACAGTCGCAAAAGGATAGTTAAAATATTGTTTAAATTCTTGTCGTCATCCATAAAAAACACATTAATTAATATTTTAATTTATAATTAATAGTAAATCATTAATTTACGATTTTATAATCCCCCGGGATCCACTCAACCCACCGCTCTGTCTGGTAAACGGGTAACAGTCCTGCTTTTAAAATGATGCGCTGTCCGATTTCTCCAGCAACAAAAGAAGCAAAACCAAGTCCCAGGTCCGATTTTCCAGAACAACTGATAAAATGCCAATCTCTTTGCAAGGGGTATTTATGATCTTGTAAATTATATTGCTCTGGTAAAACAAAACCATATGGTATGGAATCTTTGGGTTGATCAATGGCAATCACCCTAAATCTTTGCAGGCGATTCATGGCCTCCCGGTCATCAGAATCGCTAAAGGCTGTCCAATCCATGACAGCCAGGGCTTCCGGATGATTTTCCAAATATTTGAAAATGGCTTCTTTACCTTCCAATGCATAAACATTTTGTTTAAATTCTTTTATTCCGGCCCATTGCAAAAGGTATGGGGCAATTCCCGAGGAGGCATCTTCAATGACGAGGGACTTGTAGGGTAAGCGGTCAATGGATTTTCCTTGAAGAATTGAAATCAATTGTTCATAATGGATATTTGTATCGGAAGGTGTCTTCAGGCTGATTAAAGATATGGCCCCAATGGCAAACGGGAAATGCCTTGGAGTGACCTGTTTTTGTTTTTGAAAAAAAAGGATTTCGCTGGAATCCAATGGCCGTCCCATGATGACGGTTCGGAAACTATCGCTCATCCATAGTCGGAGAAGATCCCTTTCATTGTAAAATTGAAGATGGACGTCAGCATGTTTATACTGTTGTTCAAAAATCATTTCTTGCTGCAACATCAGCTCTTTGATTTGAACATCACATCCTATGATGACTTCTCCTTGAGTTGGACTGCTTTCTGCAGGACGGTCGCTTTTGCAAGCCAAAACACCTAAGAGCAAAATCATGAAAGGCCAAAGATTAATTCTATGCATGCTGCAAATACATTTAAGCGTGGATAAATTGAAGTCTGACTTCAAGGGCGCCTACGTCAGGAGTCGAATAAAAACTATTGACTTCGCGATAAGCTAACAAAAGGTGTTCCACCCCTGCTTTTAATTTTCCTTCACCTCTTCCATGGATGATCCGAATATACGTTACTTTCAATGCTATGGCTTTCTCAATAAATTCCCGGCATTTGAGTAACTGGAATTCAAGGATATGTGGAGGTGGGTTCAGTAACCGTTCTGGGGCAAGTTTTTCAAAATGGAGATCAATAACACCTTCAAATAATTCGGGATTTTTTTTAATGGGTTTGAATCCTTTTGAAGGTTGATCTTCTTCAAGACTTAAAAACTTCCAATCAACGGGCTTATCCTCTTCTATCCAGGGTTCCAAGTCTCCGGCAGAAATATAAAATATTTCATCATTCACCTTGATTTTTGCTTGTCCATTTTGGTGAATACCCAAAAAAATCCCAATCACATTCTGCGATTTGATTTTCAATACGTCCCCGATCCAAATGTCATCCAATTTCATTATACGAACAATGATTCTTCGTTTTGGTACCTAACACTAGACATTAAGTTTATTAAATAACGCTTTAGAGGCGATTTTGTGGTAATCCGGAAGATGAGATTCAACCGGGGCCAGCAAAATTACATCAAGCAAATGCATTGTTTAGACTTCTTTTATCTAAATGAAGTTTTGAGTGGATGTGGTAGTCTGGATTACCATGGAATCAAAAACACTTTACGACCTGTTGTACACAGCATACATCAATGTGTCGGACCGAATGGTTATTCATGTTGATTAAAGGATTTTTCCAAATTGACTGGATAGCATATAGAAAGTAATTACCAAGAATTATTCATATCAACATTACACAAAGTCTGTAATGCATTCGGTTTACTAACGCATGTTAGTTTTTCATCAATATTCCACAAACACCAGTCAGCCTCTATTGTATCTTAGTTTCAGCACCCTGGAGAATGTATTTTTCAGTTTCATCCAAAGAGGCGAAACCAAATACATCCAAATGTTCAACCTTCCACAGAATACTGTCCTGAGGCAGGGTAAACTCATAGGATTTTTTAAATATTTGCTGAGCAGTAGCCGTATTGGTCAGGCGGTCTCCGGATACCGGAGACAGCAACTTTAACAACACATGCTTATGTTCAAATCCAACAAGTTTTCCGGTTTGATTGTCCAATTGATCGGCAATAATACCAGATTGTGTGATGCCGCAATGCAAGTGAATGGGTTTGTCAAACACCTTAAGTGTGGTAACGGTAAAATCCACTTCGAGTTTTCGACTGGTTTGGTTATACACTGTTTTGATTTGAAGATCTACCTCCGGTGCTTTTTTAAGTTCCGCATCAACATAGGATTTCCAGCTGTCGGGATTACCGATGCGATAAGACTGGCCTGCAGTCTGGTAAAGTCGGTTGATGGCGGCTTCAGGTTTGGCTAACCAGGATCCCAAAAAATCTTCGATTGCCTGAGCATCAGGGGTGCGCATATCCACCTGCCCTTTGGTTGCGGGGGCTCCTAGAAATTTAGAATGCAAACCAATCAAAATGACATTGTTGGGATAGGTTTCCGCAATGGAATTTGAAATGGCAATTCCGGCGGGACAATTGACACAAGAGGCTCCCGTAAACTCTTCCATTACGATCACCCTTTTGGAATCGGTTGTGTTGTTATTCGGGGGTAACTCAATGGTTTGCTCCCAGTCTTTGCAGGAGGTAAAAGCCATCAATACCGCCAGGAAGAAATGAAATTTATGGATTTGAATTTTCATAGATCAATGGTTAAAGAGTGCCTAAAAAATAGTATTTATGGTAGCGCGGAAGCCACTAAACGCTGGTTCCAGGCGGCAGATGCCTCCTGAGCAAACAATGCCTTCAATTTGTTTTACGTATCGAAGTGAAAAGCGATGGGCTCCTTTTGAATAGGCAAAACCTAATGCGGGGTAGTTTATTTTTTCTTTGCCTTTGGTGGGTTTTGTATTGTACATATCGGAAACTTCAATCAGCCAATGGGGAGCAACACCCAATTCGACGAGACCATAAATCCAACTACCAATGTCGTGATCGTTGCTCATGTATTGAGTTTCAAATCGAAGAGAAGTGGATTCGTTGAATTTGTATAAATATTCGGCAAAGGGTGTTACGGTGGTCACGTTGGGTTCACCTGTTTTTCCATAATACAAAGCCTGATTGAAAAACTGAGTTTGAAGTCCGGCAGTAAGTTGCCAATGGTCTTCCACTTTATAAATGATTTCACCATAAAACTCCTGATAAAATTTGCGATCAAAATCTTTGTCCCGAATTTCTGAAGTGTTAAAGGAAAAGAACCAATGATCACCAACCCCATATTTGATATCCATCTGGTAAGCCATCTCATCTAAAAACTGGGTAGCCGGATAGTAATAAGCGTTTAAGCGATAGGTGTTGATTTTTGCCATCGGTGGTATGAATCCGATCAAACCCCGATTTAAACTCAGAAACGGTTCAGCGCGAAAAATCATGCCTTCTGTACGTTTAACTTCAGCCGTAATGCCCAATCGCTGGTATACATAACCTAAACTGGTGTATAAAACAGACCCCTTCCGGCTGACCAATTTGCCTAAACTGGTTTGACCTTTTGGAAGGGTGCGGACGGCATTCGGGTCAAAATAGATGTCTTTTGGCTTAAATGCGGCTTCTGCATACCAGGTGATATCCTTCCAATTGAGTAAATTGAATAAGGTAAAGGCATTGACATTGTAATACGGTTCAAATTGATCTACGGGGTCATAATCGGCTAAGATGGTGGTCAATTGCGTTACTATGTCATCGCTGAAAGATCGGTTAACAAAACCAAATCCAGGCGAAATACTCCAGTTACTGGTGTCACTGGGTTTATAAAATCCGGAAAAAGAAATTCCTTTGATCACCGATGAATAAGATTCAAACAAGTTTTTTTGTTTTCCGGTAAATGCCTTTATGCTCCAGTTGTCGTTGAATTTGTATTTCCCACTCACGCCTATCAATGCATTATCGATCAACTGTGCCCGTTCTTCATAGGCCCGATAAATAATGCCGCTTCCGATTTGGTCGTAAAGGTATCCAGCCTCAATTTCCATTTGTTCGATTTCTTTTTTGACAAACCATTTACCAATTCCGTAATCGGTGTACGAACTGACCGGATTGAGCAGATTGGATTGATGGAATGCATCGAATCGAACCCCTAGGGTAAATCCTGAATAGCTAGCATTCAGGTCAAGCCAGGATTCAGCGCCATACAATTGATGGTCGTATTGTGGAATGTTAAAAGCCCCAATCTGACTATCCCGGATAAAAACATTGGCATTGGCTTGAAATCCTCCACTGAGCAACAAGGTCTCCTGAGCGCTTAAGTGGCTGATTGTGAATGCCAAAGAGCAAGATAAGGCAGTGAATTTCAAGTGGTTAATCATTCGTTAAATTGTTTTGCAAGCCATAAAGTAACGGATTTTTTTGGTGAATTTTACGTTCTCATACAGGTTAAAACTGAATCATGAAAAACACATACTTTGTACTTGCTTTGATTTTTTGTTTGAGCAGTTCATTTGTTCCTGCCGGAAAGCCTTTTCCAGCGGCAAAACTGAAATCACTGGATGGTCAATCTGTCTCGCTGAATGAAAAATTTGGCAACAACAAACTAACGGTTGTTAGTTTTTGGGCAACCTGGTGTTCCCCTTGTAAAAAAGAGTTGGACGCTTTAAAAACACTTTATAACAGTTGGAAACCCATGGGGGTTGAACTGGTAGCGGTGACCATTGATGATGCCCAGGCCCTGAACAAAGTGAAACCAATGGTGGCACAGAAAGGATGGAAATACACCATTCTGTCTGATCAAAACAAAGAAATGCTTCGTGTTCTCAATTTTCAATCCATACCGCAGACCTTTGTAGTCGATGCAAAGGGGACTATTTTATATTCTCATTCCGGATATACCCCAGGGGACGAGCATGATTTGGATAAAAAGCTCAAGGAATTTTTGAAATAAAAAAGTAATCTTCTGACGATCGGAGCTTTTGGTTTACCTGAAATAGATTTGCAGGATAACGGTCAACCTGGGTTCTCTGATGAGCTTATTTGCTGCTTTTAATTGACGAAATTTACATACCGAACATCGACACCGAAGGTCGATGTTTTAACACATTTAAAATAAATTTTAGGACACTTGAGCAGAGGAATTTGGTATTGCATTTAATGCAGTTTTTTCTCATTTAAAATCTATTCATTATTAGGAATTTAGATTCAAATTTTCCTTAATTTTAGTTATCTTTGGGACCTGTTTTTAAAAAGTAATTATGTCAGGACAACAAGGCGAATATAGTGCTTCGAGTATACAGGCTCTGGAGGGTTTGGAAGCCGTCCGGCGAAGACCGGGGATGTACATTGGAAGTACGGATGTGAAAGGATTGCACCATTTGGTGTGGGAAGTTGTTGACAATTCCATAGACGAACACCTTGCAGGGCATTGCAGCCATATTTTGGTTTCCATTTTAGCCGACAACAGCATAAAAGTGGAAGATAATGGTCGGGGTATTCCGGTGGATATGCACCCAAAACTCAAAAAGTCGGCTCTTGAAGTAGTCATGACCGTGTTGCATGCGGGAGGAAAGTTCGACAAAGATTCCTATAAAGTATCGGGAGGATTGCATGGTGTTGGGGTTTCCTGTGTGAATGCACTTTCAAGTTATGTACGCGTTGAAGTACGGAGAGAGGGCAAAGTCTACATGCAGGAATATCAAAGGGGCAAGCCATTGGCTGATGTTTCTGTAATTGGTGATTCATCTGCCAGGGGCACCACCGTAATTTTTAAACCGGATCATGAAATATTCGAAACCCTGGTTTACCATTTTGATACGTTGGCCCAGCGGCTTCGCGAGTTATCTTTCCTAAACAGCGGGTTAACCATTTACCTGAAGGATGAGCGTGAAGGACAGATGCGCGAAGAAAAATTTTATTCTGAGGGTGGTTTGAAAGAATTTGTTCGCCACATCGATCAAGGTAGGAATCAGCTGACCGAAGAGGTGATCTATATCACAGGCAAGGAGGAAAATGTTGAAGTGGAAATCGCACTGGTTTACAATACCGGATTTCAGGAAAATTTACTGTCATACGTAAACAATATTTATACCCGTGAAGGTGGAACACACGTGAGTGGATTCCGGCGGGCTTTGGCCAGGGTTTTCAAGCAATATGGTGAACAGAATGGGATGTTTTCCAAACTCAAAATGGAAATCAGTGGGGAAGACTTTCGCGAAGGATTAACGGGTATCGTATCCGTGAAAGTACCAGAGCCACAATTTAAAGGTCAAACGAAAGGTGAACTTGGCAATTCAGAAGTCGTGGGAATCGTTTCGAGAATCGTGGGCGATTCGCTAATGGCCTATTTGGATCGAAATCCAAAGGAATCTCGTCGCATCATTGATAAAATTATTTTAGCCGCAACTGCCAGGCACGCCGCACGCAAAGCACGTGAAATGGTTCAGCGCAAAAATGTTTTAACTGGGGGGGGGTTACCGGGTAAGTTAGCTGACTGTTCTTCAAAATCAGCCGCCGATTCAGAGTTGTTTCTGGTGGAGGGGGATTCCGCAGGTGGAACGGCCAAACAGGGACGAAACCGCAATTTTCAAGCAATACTTCCTCTTCGTGGTAAAATTCTAAATGTGGAGAAAGCTTTGGAATATAAGATTTATGAAAACGAAGAGATCAAAAATATTTTTACAGCACTGGGCGTGCATATTTTTGAGGACGAAGATGGAGAGCGCCGTTTGAATCTGGATAAACTGAGGTATCATAAGGTGGTGATCATGTGCGATGCGGATGTGGATGGAAGTCATATTACGACGCTTATTTTGACCTTCTTTTATCGGTATATGCCTGAATTGATTCACAATGGTTATCTCTACATTGCCAGACCACCCCTGTACCTTGTAAAAAAAGGTAAAGATGCACGGTATGCCTGGAACGAAAAAGAACGTCTTGAAGTGGTTGCAGAAATCGGAAAAGGGAAGGAAGACAGTGTTCACATTCAGCGTTACAAAGGTTTAGGTGAAATGAATGCCGAACAGTTGTGGGAAACCACCATGAATCCAGCATCCCGAACCTTGAGCAAGGTCACCATTGAAGATGCATCCAATGCGAGTTATTACTTCAGTATTCTGATGGGTGATGATGTACCTCCCCGACGTGAATTCATTGAAACGCATGCCGTGTATGCCAACATTGATATATAATGTAAGACAAAAGCTCTATGCACCAAGCGTTAAGAAATGAAGGATCAGGTATTGAAAAAAACCTGTTTGAAGGAAAAGTAAAGAAAAAAGCGTAAATACCATATTCATCTAATTTACAGGAACCAACACCACAAACAACTGCCCTCTAACCGCTATCAACTAACAACTATCAATTAACAACTATCATATTTACCCTGTGGAAGATCTGTTTAAAAAACTCACCGCTCATTGCAAAGAATATGGATTCATTTATCCTTCATCGGAGATTTACGACGGACTCAGTGCTGTGTATGATTACGGTCCTAATGGAGTGTTGTTGAAAAACAACATAAAAGAATATTGGTGGAAAAGTATGGTTCAATTGCATGAAAACATTGTGGGTATTGACGCAGCAATTTTTATGCACCCAAAGACCTGGAAAGCATCAGGTCACGTAGATGCTTTCAATGATCCCTTGATTGACAACAAAGATTCAAAAAAGAGGTATCGGGCGGATCAGTTGTTGGAAGATTACATCGATAAGCAGACAGCCAAGTTGGATAAAGAAATTGAAAAAGCGCGCAATCGATTTGCGGATAATTTTGATGAGGTCCTTTACAGGGAAACCAATCCAAGAATATTGGAAATTCAAAACAGGATCGATACCACTGCGAAGAAAATGACTGATGCATTGGCATCCAACGATATGGCAGCATTGAAGGCATTGATTGAAGCCTTTGAAATTGCAGATCCTGATACAGGTTCAAGAAACTGGACGGATGTTCGTCAGTTTAACCTGATGTTCAATACCCAACTGGGCAATATTGCCGGTGAAGAAGGTAAACTCTACTTACGCCCTGAAACAGCCCAGGGAATTTTTGTCAACTTTTTAAATGTATCTAAAACCAGCCGTCAAAAGATCCCATTCGGAATTGCACAAATCGGAAAGGCCTTTCGCAATGAAATAGTCGCTCGACAGTTTATCTTCCGTATGCGTGAATTCGAGCAAATGGAAATGCAGTTTTTTGTAAAACCGGGTGACGAAATGAAATGGTATTCGCATTGGAAAGAAAAGCGAATGAAATGGCATCAGGCGTTAGGGACCAATCCTCAAAAATTGAAATTTCACGATCACGAAAATTTGGCACACTATGCAAATGCTGCCGTTGATATTCAGTTTGAGTTCCCCTTTGGTTTTAAAGAATTGGAAGGTATACATTCCCGAACGGATTTTGATTTGAAAAATCACCAGGAGTTGTCCGGAAAAAAATTGCAATATTTTGATCCTGAGCTCAACGAGAATTATATTCCCTATGTAGTTGAAACATCCATTGGTTGTGATCGGATGTTTTTGGCGATGTTGAGCGAGGCCTATAAAGAAGAAGAAGTACCTGATGCAGAAGGCGAGGCAGCAACAAGGATTGTGTTAAAATTACCTCCTGTGCTAGCACCAGTAAAATGTGCCATCCTACCCTTGGTAAAAAACAAACCTGAATTGGTAGAAAAAGCCAGGAAGATTTTTGATTCGTTGCGTTTGAGTTTTCAATGCCAGTATGACGAAAAGGATGCTATCGGACGAAGATACAGAAGGCAAGATGCCATTGGGACGCCTAATTGCATTACCGTGGATTTCGATACCTTGCAAGATGATACGGTTACGCTTCGCGATCGGGATACTTTGGAACAGATTCGAATTCCAGTTGACTTAATTGAAAGCAAGATCCAGGAAAAAATTTCATGGAAAAACGTAATCAATTAACCTATCTGCTGCTATCATATGAAATAGGTGAAATACCATTTGACACCCAAGAGAAATCATTAGAAGTGACCTTAATTAGGTTGGCTTCTTATTATCCCCTATGCAATACAGGCAACTTTTCGGGCGCCATTTGTAGTCCTAATTCTTGAGTGGGCGATTCCTTAGATTTCATTCCATGAGTATGACCTTCACGCATGCCTAAAATTGGAGCAAGAATCAATCCGACCAGACAGGTCAACTTGATCAGAATGTTCATGGAAGGTCCGGAAGTGTCCTTGAAAGGATCCCCTACAGTATCACCAATAACGGCAGCTTTGTGAGGCTCTGAACCTTTATGATAGACTACGCCATCGATGGTAACTCCGGCTTCAAAAGATTTTTTCGCATTATCCCATGAACCTCCTGCGTTGTTTTGGAAAATTGCCCAAACTACACCACTGACACAAACACCTGCCATATAAGCTCCCAACGCCTCAGGACCCATGACAAAACCTATGATGATGGGAGTAATCAAAGTGATAGCCCCAGGAAGTACCATTTGTTGGAGTGCAGCTTTAGTTGAAATTTCAACACAGCGGCCATATTCAGGTTTTCCTGTACCCTCCATTATACCAGGTATTTCTCTAAATTGGCGTCGAACCTCATTCACCATATCCATGGCTGCACTTCCTACTGAGCGCATTGCCAGAGCAGAAAAGACCACCGGAATCATGCCTCCTACAAACAATGCAGCTAATACATCGGCTTTAAAGATATTGATTCCATCTATCCCGGTAAATGTAACATAAGCAGCAAACAATGCCAAAGCGGTTAGTGCTGCTGATGCAATGGCAAAGCCCTTTCCAATGGCGGCAGTGGTGTTTCCAACAGAGTCAAGAACATCCGTCTTTACACGGACTTCTTTTGGAAGTTCAGACATTTCAGCAATACCTCCTGCATTGTCCGCTATCGGACCAAATGCGTCTACGGCCAATTGCATAGCAGTGGTCGCCATCATAGCGGATGCAGCAATGGACACACCGTAAAATCCGGCAAGAGAATAACTAATCCAAATGGCCACAGCGAAAATCAAAACGGCAAATGCAGTACTGAGCATTCCGTTACTCAGTCCGCCGATGATGTTGGTAGCAGCTCCGGTACCCGATTTTTGAACAATGTCGTTGACCGGACCTCTTCCTAAACCGGTATAATACTCGGTTAAATATGAAATGGCTGTACCCACGGACAAGCCTACCAATACGACATAAAAGACCTGAAGTGAGCTAACGGTTTGTAAACCAATGCCAAAAAAGTTCATTTGCATACTGGTTGGAAGCATCCACTGAATGCAGAAGTAAGAAGTCACCGCAGTGAGTCCGATGGCGACCCAGTTGCCCATATTCAGAGCATTTTGGACCTCTTGTTCCTTTGCTTGCTCATTTTTTATGCTGACGAAAAATGAGCCAATGATCGAAAATATCAATCCGATACAAGCAATAAACAGTGGAAGTAAAATAGGTCCGAGTCCAAGAAATGCATCGGTCGCCGTAATATCACCACCCATATCCCGAATAACATAATTGCCAAGCACCATGGCAGCCAATACGGTGGCTACATAGGATCCGAACAGGTCGGCACCCATTCCTGCAACATCCCCAACATTATCACCTACATTGTCTGCAATGGTTGCAGGATTCCTGGGATCATCTTCAGGGATACCTTTTTCAACTTTTCCTACCAGGTCAGCACCCACATCGGCTGCTTTAGTATAAATTCCTCCTCCAACACGTGCAAACAAAGCTATGGATTCGGCACCCAGTGAAAATCCGGCAAGAATTTCAAGTATAACCGTCATGACGTCGGTTGCTGCTAGTTGATTCCCTTTAACTACGGCACCAGACCAGGCGCCGCCCATGAAATTATAGAACAGCACTGCCAGTAAAACACTGAGTCCTAAAACTGCAAGGCTGGCCACTCCAAGACCCATAACAGTGCCTCCCCGAAAAGATACATTCAATGCCTTGACCAGAGAGGTTCTTGCGGCTTGTGTCGTGCGGACATTGGCCCGTGTAGCAACCTTCATTCCAATAAAGCCAGCAATGACTGAAAACAAAGCCCCAACCACAAAGGCAATTACAATGGTCCAATGCGTCGTGGGGACCATAAAGCTTAGGAAAGCCAATAACCCTCCTGCTACGACCACATAAATGGCGAGGACTCGATATTCTGCTTTGAGAAAGGCCATTGCACCTTCGGCGATGTTGCTGGAAATGAATTTCATGCGATCATCCCCCGAATCTTGTTTTGAAACCCAGTTATATAAATAGGCCATGTACAACAATCCAACGATACCAAAGACTGGCAAAATGTAAATGAGGTTTTCCATATTTTTTTGATTAGGCGGCACAAAAGTATAAAGTTTATGCAAAACCTTACTAATTCAAGGCATATTAGGGAATAATAAACTGTAAAACAATTGTTTAGGCACATGTATACCCGGTGGATCGACAAATTTTCCCGGCGTTCATAAATCTAAATCAATGGTGGATTGTTTAACTCATGATGGATCGGCCAAAGTTGATATTTGATAACCATTGTGGAATGTGTACAGCATTTTGCAAGTGGTTATCCCGTTCGAAAGGTGGGCAATCAATTCAATATCTTAGTCAACAACAGTTTGGTCAAGAGAACGAATTAAAAACTAAATTGGGAATTGTAGAATTGCCCGATTCAATCATTTGGGTGAAAGGAAATGGTTACTTACTGTATGCAGATGCCATAATTGCTGCTTGCGAAGAAGTGGGTGGGCTATGGAAAACGGCTATACTCCTCCGATTGATTCCGAGATTCCTGAGAAACGCAATTTACCGTTTGATTGCAGCAAGGCGTCATTGGATGGGTTCGACAAACTCATGCACTATGGGGAATTTTAACACGGAAAAGATAAAGCACAATGATTCGAGCCCCATCCAGGAAAAATAAAAAGTTATTCGCCAAGAAGCTAAAAAAAGAGGAGCATTAAGAAATTACGAAGGAATTCGTATTAATTTTACCCGTCGAAAGTATGCGATTGGCTGGCGTAAGATGATATTTGTTAAAGCTTTTATAAATCTGGACAATGGAATCATCTATGAGGCCGGTTTTCGCGTTAATTTATCTTATTGAATAAAATGAAAGAAAAAATGAATAAAAAGAGAAATTGGTTTCTTTTGATGCCATTGTTGCTGCTGGTTTTTTATTTCACCGGAAATTGTCGTCAGCCCCAGCAGGAACCTACTTCCAAAGAAAGTCATTTATTGAAACTGGTTTACGAAAGTTCTCAGAGGTTTCATTATGCACCGCCAGTAGTCGATGATCAGTTTTCAGAAAGAGCCTACAAGGATTTTTTAGAAAATATGGATCCTGGAAAGAGGTTTTATACTCAAAAAGACATTAAGCAACTCGAAAAATACCGGAAAGTCCTGGATGATCATTTTAAGACAGGCCAATTGGAATTTTTCGACCTTGCCTTACAATTGTTGGATGCAGGAATTTTAAAGTCCGAACAATATTACAAAGAAGCGATAAGCCAGGATTTTGATTTTGGTAAAACTGAAACCATTGAGTTGGATGCAGATAAGAGAAGCTGGCCGGCAGATGATAATGAAATGAAAGATTATTGGAGGCGCTCTATCAAATATGAAAAAATCAATCGTTATGTTGATGATCTGGCCAAGCAGGAACAAGAAAAAACAAAGCGTTCGGATGATTCTATCCGATATGATATCAATCATGAAATCAAGGACATGATGGATGGTTTCTTTGAGCGATTAAGACAAGTCAGAAGGTCAGATCGATTCGAATTATTTGTAAACACATTTATTCATTTGTATGACCCGCATACGGATTACCTGAATCCAAAAGAGAAGGAAGATTTCAATATCAATATGTCAGGTAAATTGATTGGCATTGGTGCTCGATTGCAAACTGAACGCGAGTATACCAAAGTCAGTTCAATTGTTCCAGGTGGCCCTGCCGCACGTCAAGGTGAACTGGAAGCAAATGATATCATACAAGGCGTTCAACAAGAAGGTGAAGAAGAATTGGATATCAAAGGAATGCGGATCGATGACGTGGTCAGTAAGATTCGTGGAAAAAAGGGGACGAAAGTAACACTGCGCGTAAAGAAACAGGGGGGCGATATAAAGCACATTACCATTGTGCGGGATGAAGTGATTATGGATGAGGGTTTTGCACGCTCAGCTATGTTAAAGTTAGAGGGCATTGAGGACAAAGTCGGATTTATCCGGCTTCCACGGTTTTATGCAGATTTTGACGATGCTAACGCACCTTCAGCAGCAAAGGACATCGCTGAAGAAATTGGAAAATTAAAAGCAGAAGGCGCTCAAAGCATCATTTTAGATTTGCGAAATAATGGCGGCGGCTCGCTGCAGGAAGTGGTTGAAATGTCCGGGCTGTTTATTCCTGAAGGTCCGGTTGTACAAGTTAAAGACAGGAAAGGAGTGAGGGCTTATAACGATCCGGATCCTGGTGTCTTGTTTGATGGTCCATTGGTTATTTTGGTAAATTCCAATAGCGCATCTGCATCGGAAATTATCAGCGCATGTCTTCAGGATTACAAACGGGCAGTTATCGTGGGTGGTGAACCTACATTTGGTAAGGGTACCGTTCAACAATTTCGTAATTTGGACCAATTGAGTGCATTACCACAACTTAGACCATTGGGTGATATGAAAGTGACCATCCAAAAATATTATCGGGTAAACGGTGGTTCTGTTCAATTGAAAGGTGTAGATCCGGATATTTTATTACCGGATAATTACAGTTACATCACGAATGGAGAAAAGGAATACGACCATCCTTTAGATTATGATGTCATTGAGCAACAAAAGTATTCTCAAAGCACTTTTGTAGTCAATAATATTGATCGAATTCGCAGTCAAAGTTTGGAGCGTGTAAAACAAAATCCCCAGTTTCAGTTAATTGAAGAGAACGCCAGGCGTTTGGCTCGAAATACAAAAGAAACATTAATGCCGCTTGATCTAAAATCTTTTCAAGCTTTGTATGAACGTAACAAAAAAGAAAATAAAAAATTTGAGAAAATTGCTGATGAAGCCGTTAGCGGTTTGATTTGTGAAAATCTGACTTCAGACAAATCATACATCCAGGCAGATTCTTCTCGCATCGCCCGCAATGATGACTTTTTGAAAAACCTAAGTATGGATTTGTATGTGGCAGAGTCCATTCACATCATCAAAGACCTTCGAAAATAACAATTCCAAAATCAGTATTCATCAGGCTCAATGTTGTTATGACATTGGGCCTTTTTTTTTGAGGAATTTAGGGGTTTAGGAATATAGGAGTTTAGGAGTATTGGTATGGAGGTATGGTGGTGTGGAGGTACGGAGGTATGGAGGTACGGAGGTATGGAGGTATGGAGGATAAATCAAATTTAAGCATACTAACATATGTTAGTTATACATAACTGATTTTCATATTCATACATTTCTAAACACCTAAATCCCTACATCCCTCCGCACCTGCATTCCTCCATTTTCTATCCCCTCACAAAAGGTATAGCCAAACTCCAACCTGAATCAGGATGAAAAAAACGAATCCAATACATTCCAGCGTTTAGTCCGGTGAGTGGAATAGAAGGGTTTGAGTCCAGGGTATATACACCTATTAATTTACCCATAGAATTTATGAGAATGGCTTTAGTATATTGTTGTTTTGAAAAATAGTTTAGATGCCCTGATGAGGATACTAAACCTGATATTACAATTTCAAGTGAGTCACGGCTCTCATTCAAGGTGTTGGTGATGGGTTCAAATAACCAGGGTTGCGCAGTCTCTTCGCTTGCAAAAAAGTTAAACATCAGTTGACCAATTTTTTGCTCACCCGCCATGCTTAAATGCAGTCCGTCGGATCCAACATCCGTTTGGCAATCAAGAAAAAATCCATCTTTTCTAGCAATGTCACCATCTGACCATGAATAATTGCCCCAGGTGGTGAACGGAATGTCAGCATTAGCACCCTTATAATAGTAGCCTGGTAGCTTAGAAGTAATTTTGTCCATTAGAAAACGGATGGCCCAGCCATTGTAGTAATCGCGTGGAGTCAACAAACCTTTACCCGTTCCTCCTGCCACGGCAGTTGCATAACCAGCGTAAGCTCTTGCGGCTAGATAACAAATTTTAACTTGAGGAAATAGTTGCCGTATGGTTTTTAGCAAAACAAGGTATTCGTCCGCCAATTCTTCTGCAGCCTCCGGAAATTTTGTATTTCCATTGCCTGTATTTTCAGTCTCGATCCAAATGATTTGAATCTGTTGTGGACTGATTCCTAGACTGTCTAATAGTTTATATGTTTGAATCCAATAGTTGTCAGAGACCTGGTTCATTTTTTGAATTCCCTGGCCCCCAATACAACTGTTGATCCATCTCAACGATGCATGGATGGAAGGTTGCGTTTTAGCAATCGAAGTAAATGCGTTGAATTCCGTCCGGGGATTACTCGCTCCCACTGCCATAAATCCAATGATGCCATTGGGATCAATTTCTCCTATTGCGTTCAGTGGTTCCACTTGTTGAGCAATTTGCAAAGCATCAGCACGATACTGATCAGGTTTTCCATTGGAATTGTTACCGTATAATCCACCGGAAAATCCCATGAACGACTCTCCTGTTTCAAAATCAATTAATGGAGTCCATCCGGTCAATGGTTTGGAACAATCTTTTTGACCTTTTACTGTAAAACTCAGCAATACCAATATTGATCCAAAAAACAGGGTAAGTATCTTCTTCATGCTTACTTTGATGGTCAGAAGTGTATTTGGTTTAATGGAGCATGTAAAGATTTTTAAACCTCCCAGAAAAATGCAGACTTATAGTAAATCAGACCAACACATTCACCTTATACGTAAAAGCCAGTAAAGAAAGATCAACAAATGGATTTTGTTAATCGCAAATTTTGAACTGAAATCAGCCCTATTATTTGGGCTGTTTGATTTTCTGTGCATATTCAAAAATGGAATAGGCTTTAGTGGTATCCCTGTTTTTCAAGTAGGCAAGACTGAGAAATTTGAGATTTTCTTCACTTAATGAGTCCAATTGAAAACTTCTATTGAGGTATTCAATGGCTTTGCCAAAATCATTTAGGTTAATATATGCAGCTCCGATGTTGGTGTACGCTTTCGCAAATTTTGGATCTCGTTGAATGGCTTGCTCACAAATTTTAATGGCTTCCTGATTATCTCCTTTATTTAAATATACGACACATAAATTTGACCAACCTTCTGCATCTTGTTCATTGTAATCAATGTACCGTTTATAATCTGCAATCGCTTCCATGTATTTGTTTTCCAGGAAATATGCAGATGCACGATTTTTATAGGCCAGTGAATAACTGGAATCCAGTTCAATGGATTTATTAAAATCGGCATAGGCCTTTTCCTTTTGCCCTAATTTTGCAAAAACAGATCCTCTTCCATTGTATGCGTCAGGATAATCTTTGCGGTATTGCAGTGCAGTGGAGTAAGATTGAATGGCCAAACTGTCCTGGTTTAAATTAAAATGAGCCACACCCATATTGTAATAAACCTCCGCATCAATCACATTGTATTGTAATGATTTTGTGTATAATTCAATGGCCTTTGCCCACTTTCCATCTTTTTGATAAACATAGGCACGGTTGGTATAAGCTTTTGCGCCGGGATAAGATTTTATGGCATTGTCCCAAAGTGCAGCAGTATTGGTCCAACTTTTACTGTGTTGAAATGTTTTAATCGTACAAAGGAAACCTGCAATTGACAACAAAACGTATGCAGTTGTTATTCGTTGGTTAAACCAGGATTGCAACAGCCAGCAAATCAGCAATGACAATCCGATATAGGGCACGTAGGTATACCGTTCGGCTATGATGGCTGAACCCACTAAGAACAGTTGGAGTACCATGAACACAGATAAAAAATAGAAACTGAAAGCAAATGCTATTTCCCTATGCGTATTTCTAGTTTTGTATGACCAATAAGCTGTTGCTGCAAAAACCAATGGTGAGATGTAGTATGCAGGCTTTAGTCCTTCATTAATGGGAGGCAATGGATAGAAAGCGGTAAGTTTGACAGGAAAAAATAGTTTGTATATGTACATCATATAGCCGTAAAACGGAAAAAAAATCCGTTTTTCCCATCCGTAAAACTCACTGGTCGGGGTTGCACCGGCTTTGGTTTGTGCATGCAATGTCAGATAAAGAAACAATGCAGCCACTAGCCCAAAGGGAATTTTCTCCCACAGCAGGTGTAAATTCCATTTTCTTTTTCGATAAAAATCCAGTGTAAACAACAATGCCGGAAAAATAATGGCGGCCGGTTTGGATAAAATGGAAAGTACAAAAAATGCAAAGGCATACCAGAAATGTTTGCGGGATTCCTGATCTATATAGCTTAGATACTGAATCAAACCCAGTAATAAGAAAAATGTATAAAGAACATCTTTGCGTTCGGATACCCATGCTACGGATTCAACGTGCATTGGGTGCACTCCAAACAACAAGGCTGTTCCAAAGGCTATAAAAACCTGACCAGGTATTAATTTTTTGATGAAAATGTAAACACAAAAAACATTGGCCAGGTGGAATAGCAAATTTAATAAGTGATAACTCAAAGGATCCAAACCGGAAATTGCGTAATTCACAGCCAATGAAATCATGGTCAAAGGATGGAAGTTACCTTGTACCGGTGTGGTAAAAAATTTACTGAAATTTGAGAAATCATGAATCAGTGGATTATTGGTGGCATAATCCTGATCGTCCCAGTTCACAAAATCTGCCGACAATACAGGAATGTAAGCTGCCGCAGTGCAAACCAATGCTATGATGGGCCGCCATGGGAAATCTGGTTTTTGATTATGGCTTACTGTGGAAGGTGTATTTTTTTTTGGTGCTTCCTGAATATGTTTTTTGGATTTTTTAATTCCACTCATAACATTTTATCAATAAAGTATGGTTATCATTTTTCATTTATGCTCAACAAACTCACCTTCCCCCTTTCTTAATATAATCAATGATCATACTGCGGATATCATTCGTCAAAGCATTTTTATCCTTTGGATCCGCTTCACTCAAAATTTTAATTTCCGGATTTTGACGCGTAAGAAATGAGAGACCTTTTTCTTTTCCGGTCAGTAGATAATCATTTATGACCAGTTTGTACCAAACTTCATCTTTTAAAATTTCAGTTCCGACAAACCACTGTTGGTTTGAATTTTGACTCAAATGATAGCGTTGAAGATAGCCGCCTGAACCTCTGTTCTTTTCTCCTATATTTATAACATTTCTTAGCAAAGAACCTTTGATACTCACTAAAAGGACTGCACCTCCATAAGGCAATGACCTGAGAATATCGTATTGTGATAAACTGCCGCTCAACATATCATCGACGCGTATGCCACCAGAGTTTACAATGGCCGCATCTGCACCGGGATAGGCAGCAAACATGGATTTGGCGATTAATTCACCAAAGGGGCATTGATTATTTCGTGTCGTTTGTTCTCTTGCATCATAAGGAGTTGAAAGTTTCAGCAATACTTCATCAGGTTCAAAACCCATTTGACGAATGATTTTAGTTTCAATGGATTTCCACTTTTCAACCAGTGGTTCAAGGGCTTGATCAGGTAGAATGTGTTGATCCAATTTAATCAATTTTGATTGAATCTTGTACTTTTTTGTAGAAACATTGTATTCAACGTTATGACGGTAAATGGATTTTGCATTGGCATCTGCTTTGGTCATCCGCGTTTTACCCACATTGTACAACATGTNNGTACAACATGTTTTCATGTTCATGGCCTCCCAATATTAAATTTAATTGAGGAAAACGTTTGGCCATTTCCAAATCATCCTCCTTATTGAGATGACTCAAGGAAATAAAAAAATCAGCACTGTCGCGGATTTGTTCCAGCGCTTGAGAAGTACTTTCATAAATGTCGTCATAGTGCACGTAATCTACCCGGTTGGCGGGTAGGCAGGGCGCTACAATTCCAATGCGGAGAGGTGTACCATGTTCATTTTTGATGCGTAATATTTTATACTTTGGGATTTGAACCCATTGATTATTTCTTTGAATGGAAAAAGCTGAAGCTTTTTGATTTTTCACCTGCGAAACATTGGTGGAAACCCAATTGAATTTAGATTCATTGAGCCTTTGCTGCAGTGAAGCTTCGTCCAGATCAAATTCGTGATTTCCAAAGGTTGCCAGATCAAGGCCTAACGCATTGAGCGATTCTATCATTTGCTTGCCTTTAATGCGTTCACCTTCCCATTTTAGAGTCCCTAACAATGTAGGACTTAAAAAATCTCCCGCTAAAACCGTTAAAGTGTTTTCATTTTCCTGAAGGACTTTCTTTCGAACCGAACTGATACGTGCCACTCCACCCACATTCCCATTTTCCAATGGAGCAATTTCATAAAAGTCATTGATTTGAAGAATGACAAATGATACTACATTCTGAGCACGTTGATCGGAATTTTTTTTTGAAGGGCTACATGATCCAACGACCAGGGCGAAAAGGAAAAATATCCGGTATGTCCTGATGTTGAATTCTAAATTGAACAATTCTGATTTCATTTTTTTGGGTAATTCGTTAATCGTGTCAAAAATAGAAAATTTAGTGTTCTGTGAACCGATTGCATCAAGGAACGTCTTAATCAAATGGGATGGTGATCTTCGCCCCTTTGAACTTTTACTTGGAATGAACCAAAATGTTAAAGTGCCCGTGGATAGGCAACTTATTTTGGGAGTTCAGGGTCTATTTAATATTTTACACGCTAATTACCAGTCTGAAACTCAATGAAGAATACAACCCACCAAAATGATCATCCACAATCCTTTAGCTTTTATCCTTGGCTATTCTGTACCATTTGTTGGTTACTTGGCACGGTGTCCGGTTATTCGACGCACATTGTTGGGGGGGACATCAGCTATCGTTGCCTGGGAAATCAGAAATATGAAATAACACTGACGCTGAGACGCGATTGTCTCAACGGTAGCCCGCAGGCCCAATTTGATGATCCGGCATATGTGGGAATTTTTGATAATCGAGGGACTTTGGTCCGTAACCTGGGAAGAAATGGAGTTTTGGATATGGCATTCAGGCACGACGACACCTTGAATGAAATTCTGGTGAAGTCCTGCGGGATTGTGGGAGGGGATGTTTGTGTACATACCACCAGTTATGTGGACACCCTTGAACTTCCTTTCAGGGCAGGTGGTTACCTACTGGCGTATCAACGATGTTGTCGCAATTTCAGCATTCGTAACATTGTGGATCCATTGGAAGCAGGTGCCACATACACGGTTGAACTTACCGAGGATGCATTGATCTTTTGCAACAGTAGTCCAGTTCTGGCAGAGTACCCACCCATTTACCTTTGTGGCGGACAACCCATTTATTTCGATCAAAAAGCCCGGGATGCAGAAGGAGACTCATTGGTGTATCGCTTGTGTGTTCCATATTTGGGAGCAAACCAACAAACGCCCAGGCCCTTAACGCCCTCAAGCCCACCTTACGATTTGGTACAATTCAGTGGCAATTATCGCCTGGAGGACATGATTGGAGGAACACCACCATTGAACATGGCACCCAGTACGGGCATCATGACAGGTTTTGCAGAAGCAATAGTGGCACAATACCTGATTGCCTATTGTGTAGAGGAATATCGTGACGGTAAGTTGCTTTCGGTGCTTCGACGAGACTTTCAAATTAACGTTCGTTTGTGCAGCTCGGTTCCCATTGCCAATTTTAGCACAATGACTAACGTATGTTCAGGTACCTTCAACATTAAGTGTACAGATCAATCCCATGACCTATTTGCACAAGTGGTTGGATGGAATTGGTTTGCTGAATTAAATGGTAAGCTCCAGCTATCCAGTTCCAAAGATCCTGAATTTGCATTCCAGGATACCGGAACATTGAAACTAACACTCGTTATTACCTCTTCCGAGTCCTGTAAGGATACGTTCAATCAGTGGTTGACTTTAGTTCATCCAGGCCCAAATGTTGACTTCAGATCAGATACCATCTGCCGGATGGATAGTGTTGAATTGAGAACCCGCCTGGATTCAGGTTTCCAATATCAATGGACTCCTCCTGACGGATTGAGTTGTTTGAATTGTCCTCATCCCAAAGCAAGCCCATCCAAAAATACGCGTTATGTTTTACATGCCAAACGGGAAAGTTGCGAGATCTGGGATACGGTCGACATAGTGGTTAAGAACTGCATCGTTGACCCATGTATTTTTTTTGTGGAAGAACGGTGTCTTCCGGGTGGAATGGTAGAATTGAAGGCTGTTGATGGTTTTGGTCATTTGATTCAGCCGGCTTCCCGTCAATTCGAATTGTTTTGGAACATTCTTCCCAACAGCCGGCATTCTGGCTATGCCCTCCAAAACCAGAACCCCATTCAGTTAATGACCGGTGAATTCTTTCGTCTTACTGGAAAATATTATTCATGGGAAGCTGGAAAACCGCATCGCATTGAGTTTGCGGATATTTGTGAACGCAAGATCCAGGATACGGTTGCTACCATTTGCAGCGGACCGTGCGATTCATTTAACTTTATCCTGTCTTCGTGTGAAGATGATTATGACAAATCCAATAATTTAAATTTTCCTCCTTCGATTTGTGAAAGTATTTGTGGAGGAGCATGCCAGTACATCATAGGTTTATTTGAATCTGACGGAAGACTCATCGACCCTAATGCATATGAAATTGTTTGGTCGGATGGTTCAGCAGGAGCTTACATCCATAGGATGGGACCGTATTACAATAATGTTTGGGCAGAGGTAAGAAAAGGGGACTGCTCCTGGAGGGGTAAATACATAAAACAATGCAGCCAGTTTGGTAAATTTCACCACGATACAGAATCATTTATTTCAAGAAGTCACCAGGCCATCCGTTTTGCAAAAAAGGACTGTTTGGGAACTTCCCATCCGTTGCGTATCTATTCGATAACGGGAGTTCTAATGGGTATCTCAACAGAGGATTTATCTACTCTTCCTCCAGGGATTTATCTGTTGGTAGAACACGTCAATGGGCAATCGATGACCATGAAATGGATCGTAGAATAAAGGGCACTTCGATATATTGAAACGGCGCGTTAGAATCTAAAAAGGGTGATGATGATAGAGAAAGGTCAACTGGATCTGAACGTTATTTTTGTTCCCGTTAGATAAGTGTGGGTGAACGTAAAATTTGAATTGACTCCAACGAGCCCGGATTCGATTCCCGGACTTATTTTTACTGCGGAATCAAGGCATGAAGCAATTAATACAATCCTTTAAAACCGGTGAGCTCGGACTTTTTGATGTACCTGCTCCCTTCTGTGCAGATCAAGGAATTGTAATTCGGACAAGTCTATCATTGGTATCCACCGGAACGGAGAAAATGATCGTGGATTTAGCCAGAAAATCATTATTGGGGAAAGCACAAGCCAGACCTGATTTGGTGCGACAGGTGATCCATAAAATGAAACAGGAAGGGATATTGACTACGCTTGAAAAAGTATTCAATAAACTGGATACTCCGATTCCATTGGGATATTCCTGTGTGGGCAAAGTGGTAGAAATTGGCAATAAACTAAAAGGAGTACGGGTAGGTGAACGAGTGGCTTGCGGAGGATCGGGTTATGCAAACCACAGTGAATTTAACTACATCCCGCAAAACTTATTTGTAAAAGTACCTGAAGCTGTTACAGACGAAGAAGCATGTTTTGTAACCCTTGGAGCCATAGCTATGCAAGGTATCCGTCAGGCAGAATTGACTCTCGGTGACCGTGTCGTCGTGATTGGCTTAGGCCTTATTGGACAATTGACCATTCAACTGGCAAAAGCTAATGGATGTCAGGTGATGGGCGTGGATTTGGATCCTGAAAAACTGGAGATCGCACGTTCGATTGCCCAAGTGGATGTTTGTCTGGCTTCGCAGGTTGTTTTGGAAGCAGAACGTTTTAGTGGAGGAAGAGGAGTTGATGCGGTCATTATCACGGCTGCCACGAGCAGTGATCAACCCATAGCGGATGCGGGAAGCATTTGCCGGCAGAAAGGACGGATTGTGGTGGTTGGAATGGTTGGAATGGATTTGCCACGAACAGATTTTTATAAAAAAGAACTGGAATTGAAACTCAGTATGGCTTATGGCCCTGGGCGTTATGACCCGGTATACGAACAACAAGGAATTGATTATCCATTTGCCTATGTCCGGTGGACAGAACAACGAAATTTTGAATCGTTTTTGGAATTGGTAGCAGAAAAGAAAATTCTTTTACAGCCGCTGATCTCACACCGGTTTCAATTTGAAAATGCGCTCGAAGCCTATCGGCTTTTAGAAGGGGAAATGAATGAATCCTACCTGGGCATTCTGTTGCACTACGATAACCAAAACTCTTACGAAAAAACCCCGATTTCCTTAAAGTTGGGCCTTCCAAAACCCGGCAAAATAAAGTTGGGCTTAATTGGTGCCGGTAATTTCACCCGAAGCATATTGTTGCCCTTGCTCAAGAAGCACGAGCATTATGCTTTAACGGCTTTGTGTTCTGCTACGGGTGTTACGGCCCATTCTGTAGGATCTAAACATGGTTTCGATTGGATCACTACGCATGTTGATGATGTGGTAGAGAACCAGGAATTGGATGCGGTTTTTATTACTACGCGACATGGCAACCATGGTAAGCTGGTCATTAAAGCTTTGGAAAACCACAAAGCAGTGTTTGTTGAAAAGCCATTGACCATTTTCAGAGATGAACTGGAATCATTGGATGAATTAATCCGAAATTTGGAAACAATTCCCATACTTCAAGTTGGATATAACCGAAGGTACTCTCCAATGCTGAGGAAGATGAAAGAACTAACGAGTGATCGGACGATGGTAATTCATTATCGGATCAATGCCGGTAAAGTGCCTATGGACTCCTGGATCCAAGACCCCATGGAAGGAGGTGGACGGATATTAGGAGAGTTGTGTCATTTTGTGGATACGGTTTTGTATTTAGCCGGTAGCCGCATACAGACGGTGTATGCCCAATGTGTACAAAATACGGAATACAATTTGCCACCGGAGGACAATGTCAGTGTAATCCTTGGATTTGAAAATGGGTCAATGGCAACCATACACTACATGGCTTACGGAAATCCGCTGATGCCAAAAGAATCCATTGAATTGTTTTCGAATCAATTGGCCATACAATTGAATAATTTTAGGGAATTGACCATTTATTCTCAGGATAAAATTAAGCGCATTCACCAAAAAAATCAGGAGAAGGGATTTAAGGAAGAGCTGGATGCTTTTGCAAAAGCCATTCAAACGGGTAAGCCTGCTGTGACTTTTGAAGATCTTTATCAGGTTTCAAAAACTTGTTTCCTGGTATTGGAAAGTTTGAAGAAGGGCGTAACGATTAAAATATAGTGATTAAAGTATTATTAGTATAATAATTTTCAACAAAAACCTCGAATTCAGTTACGAACAAATTTTATACTTTCGACTTTCCAAAGTTATTCACCAACAATCCAAATTTATTATCCACGCATTAATGTAAGGTCTGTAAATCTGATAATCAAAAAAAATTGAACAAGGTGGACTTGCAAAAAATATTTAGTCAATAATTTATTATAAATTTTTTTTTGGCATGATTGACTTAAATGTCAAATATTTATTAACAGCTTTGGCATTAAATGGAACCCCTGGATGAATCAATAAGTTAGTTTAACCCTGTTTCACGTTTTCAAAATCAATTTCATATTATTAAAAAAGCCCACGATCACCCATCGATTGGGGATGCAGGCCTTCTACTCGCGAAAATAGACTGCAAATTAAGGCTCTTTTTGATGATGAAATTGTTAGGTACCATATTTTTTAACAATTTAAATCATTTACGATGAAAAATTAAATTTTCATTCCGTTGCTGGTCTTAATGATAATGATTAGCAATTCGGTAGCTGCTCAATCGAACAGCTGTGGCTTTATAGTGACTAAAGCTATCTGTCATGAAGATGGCATGAAGGAAATTTGTGTAGAGGCGTTGGACCCACAAGGCGTTCATGAATGGGACATAACTCCTTCTAATGGATCTTGTACTCAAACACATCTTTCAGGACAAAAAGTATGCTTTCAATGCAATTGGACAGGATCGGGATATGTTCAAATAGGACATACGGTTTACCCATTGGAGGGCTTGCCGCTTTCTTGCCTAAGAAATATTTTCATTTCCTGTAATCCAAGCTGTGGTGCATGGAATTTTACGTCTCTAACAAACCCTGATTGCTCCACCATCCTGAACATTAATCCAAATTTCCTTATAACGGATCCAATTACCTGGGTTTTTGGTGATGGCACCAGTGCAGTACAAACTCCAGGCAATGTCAAAACGATTTCACACCAGTTTAGTACACCAGGAACATATACTGTTTGTGTTACCCTGAGCTTTGATGAATCAGCTTACCAAACTTGTTGCTTTACCATTTTCGTTCCTCCCTGTCCAGAATGTGAAGCTGATCCAATTTCATGGGAAGAATGTCCACCTTCGGGAGAAAATTGTTGCATCAAATTTACGTTCAACTCACCATACAACTCGCCCGAATATGTTTGGAATTTTAATGATGGGAGTCCACCGGTAACGACTACTATCAAATCAGTAGAACACAACTTCATAGGTCGTGGTCCTTATTACATATGCGTCACATATTTTATTGAGGATCAAACTTACACCTGTTGTGAATGGATTGATCTTCCTCCTTGCGATTGTTGTGAGAGTGCTGATTTTGTTTTTGATATCCAGAACTTTACAACTTATGAATCATGTATGAGTAATGTTTATAAATGTACTCCACTTTGCGATAGACCTGGTATGACTATTCATAAATGGATTTATTCAGATGGTACGATAATTTATACTGGAACTCCAGGAGGTAGTCCACCGGATCATGTATTTTCAAATTATGTAAATGCAACGGGTCAGGTATGTGTTACGCATCAGATTCTATGTGATAACCAAGTAATTGATGAAGAGACTAAGTGTTTACCATTTTATCCGGGGGCATATCTTGGCAAGGCCGGAGAGGACCTCAAAATGTCGGATATCTTGACCAATCAGGCTGGAATTACGGTGTTTGATTTCATAACTCAATTTGCAAACAATCCAGCGATTCCTTTGTATATTGAAGGAAATTTGATCGTGGATATCAATAGTGATTTTAATGACGGTGTTTGGAACATGGCAAAGGGTTCGCAAATAATTGTAAATTACAATAGGGTTTTTGAGCTGACAGGAACTACCCTTCAGACAGCCTTCAGGAAGAATATTGCATTTCAGTGCTGCCGTTGGTTAGGGATCAAATCCAATGCCAGGGCTACATTAAATTGGACTTCCACAAAAATTACAGATGCTCAAATCATGCTTGAACTTCTAAGCCCCACCTTAAGCGTTGGTGCTACATTGAATTTCGTTGGCAATGATTTTCTAGAAAATGTCAATGGCATAAGATCTGTCCGGCACCGCCCAAGGTTCGGCAATTTTCACAACAATACGTTTGAGGGCTGTAAGAACTGCACGGTACTTTGTGGTTGTGATGAAGGCACCGGAATATATCTCGACATGGATGGCATTACCTCATTACCGACCAATTTTCCTGTGACGGGATCGAGAAATATTATTAAAAATTTCGAATACGGCATTCACGCCATCAACACCAATTTATCCGTCAAAAATTTTTATATACATGATGTTGATGACACAGGGTTATGGTTTGTAAAAGACCTCGCGAATCCTTTTAATCTCACGATGGATTTGTTGGAATTTCAAAACATTCCAACAGCCGTAAGAGATCAGATCAGTGGCGGTGGATCACATAACTTAACGGCCATTGCTTCGGTGCCACAACCTAATTCCAGCCTTACATTTTCAGAAATATTCAGAGGCTATGATATCACCATTGATCAAAGCCAGTTTAACGGAACCATCAACAACAATCAGATTGCAACAAACGGAGGTGCAACCAACTTTGGCATCAAAGTATCACTGACAGGTAGTATTGGCAACCAATTTACAGCCGATCACAACCAAATCACGGTAGCATCCGGTGGAAACAGTTGTATGGGCATCAGTCTTTTGGCAGATGTGGATAACCAGCAAAATGCCGTATTAAAATTCAATGAAATAACGGCAGTGGGCCTGGATCCCGGAGCCGGCATCTATGTGAGCAACTGGAAGACTTCCAGTGTGACCGACAATACGCTGACCATGGGCTCGCCCAAACCCGGCATCGAATTTTCAAACAGTGGCGGTTCATTAATACAATGCAATGGGATCAACTTTGGTACTAAAGGCCTCTTGTTTAATTTATCTCCGGAAAATGATATCGTAAACAATACCTGTAATGCCAATGTGATTGGCGTACATTTTAACGGAAACTGTCAGGCTACCGCAGGCTCTTTTATTGCAGAAAACAAATTCCAGAGCAACTCTCAGGAAGGCTCTTTGTATAATGCTAACGCATTGACCGGGATTCAGCATCATCAGATGTACAATTCCTGGACGCCAGTGGTGAGTACGATAAAAGCAAAGCATTTAAACTCTTTTAATGCCGCGCTATGTCAATTTTGGGCTCCTACGAATGCAGCTGATCCTTCTATCCATTTTCCAAAGCGTCAAGTGGATAAACTTTTTCTTAAAAATGGCCCTTCTGCCGGATTTCCTCAGGAGTGCTCCATAGGCACAGGAGGCGAAAATTATCTGCAGTACCACAGCAATGATTCTTCAGCAGGGCTTACTTACAATACATTGCTGGGTAATGTCGGCTTGTTTGATAGTCTGGATTTGCCTTTAGCCAACAGTATGAGACAATCTATTTACGAATTGACCTTGTTGTGGCCAGCCTGGATCAACGAGCATCCCAATATTGATGCATTCTATACGACCCATACAAATGGATTCATTGGGCAAAGCTCAGCATTGCGTAGGCAAATGAAGGATTTTCTGCTGGTGCTCGAGGCTCAGGCCATTGCATTGAATGCGCTGTATGCTCAATACGATAGCCTTGCCGTTCAATTAGCGGCTTTGGATTTGCAGTTATTGAATGAAACCGATCCTGTGATCATTGAAAACCTGCTCAACCAGATGGGCAGTATTGAGTTGCAAATGGAGGATTTGATCCAGAGCATCTCAAGCCAGATGCAGTCTAACGAGCAAACAAACCTGACGACGATCAACGATTTTCAAACGACCAACAACAATCTGTCTGCCACTACTTTGGATGAACTCAACGAAAAGAAGATCAATGACATCATCCTGAAGATTTGGAGGGGAGAGACTTTAACGATGACTGAAGAAGATGACCTGCGGGCGATAGCCCAGTATTGCTATGCTTATGGGGGTCGTGCTGTATTTGATGCCCAAAATCTTTGTCTGACTTTGTTTGGCGAGTACTATGCTCAGGAAAACTGCAGCAGCACCTTTGGAGCATTACAAACGAGAATCAAGGACGAATTTGAACTCCAATTGAGTCCAAATCCGGTTAGTGATGAATTGACCATTCGTTTGGAGTCTTCCGATGAAAGGCAATGGCCAGATGATTTGAGGCTGATCAATAGTTTGGGTAAATCATTGGCGGTGAAGCTTAAGCGAATAGATCCAAATGAAGCAAGCCTTCAGGTCAGGCATTTGCCTAACGGAGTCTATTTTATTTCGGCAGAACAAAACGGACAAAGGAAATTGTTCAAGTTTATAGTAAGTCATTAATGAAACTTAGGTGGAGGTCAAAATGATTTGACCTCCACTTTATTAAAATTATTTAACTATGAAATATTTAACTCAACTTCTGATATGGATGATAGTATTCAGTCAATCTTTTATAAGTGCCCAACAATTTAAGTTTGAGTGGGCACGGTCATTTGGAGGGAGTAAAGATGAAATA